>OIYO01000990.1_pt1 | contig 18519 bp, 13 predicted proteins | sample 1588191 | NCBI WGS metagenome assembly OIYO01 (sample SAMN03283275) | human gut metagenome | biome: human-associated habitat; material: feces | host: Homo sapiens | place: Peru | collected 2012 | reverse complement strand
TGAAGACGGAGAGAAAGCCAAGGCCTCAATAAATGAATCAATGATTGAAAATGGAAATGTTAATGATATATTAGAAAGCGCTGAAATGAAGATTTTAAATGTTGCTAAAACAAGAAAATCATCAGAGTTTCATAAGATTCAAGATGTAGTATTTAAAGCACAGGAAAACTTAGAAAAATTAAGTAACCAAAGAGGAGAAATAACAGGACTTCCAACAGGTTTTTATGAAATAGATAAATTAACAAGTGGGCTACATGAAAATGAATTTATTATAAAAGAATATGAAGAAGAAAATAATATATTAAAAGATGTATTAGAAAATGATGGTGTTATAGCATTCGTTACAGATACAGTTTGGGGAATAGGATGTCTTCCTGATAACGAAGAAGCTGTAAAGAAAATTTACGAAATTAAACATAGAGATGGGAAAAAACCACTAATATTGATGAGTAACGAGTTTTATAATTTGTTAGAATATGTAAAACAACCCATTGAAAAGGAAGCGCAAAAGTTAATAAAACAGCATTTCCCTGGGGCATTAACATTGGTTCTTGAAAAATCCGAAAAAACACCGGACTATATTACATCAGGAATGCCGACAGTTGGAGTCAGAATTCCTGATAATGCGACATTTGCAAATATTTGTAAAAATATTGATGGGCATGTGCTTGCTACAACAAGCGCAAATCTTTCCGGAGAACCTGCTGCATTGAGTTATGATGAAGCGGTTAAATACATTGGAGAGCAAGTCGATTTAGTAATACCATCCTATGGCTGTGAAGCTAAGGGTAAAGCTTCTACCGTTGCCGGATTTAAAGATGGAAAAGCGGTTATTTTTAGGCAAGGTGAAATCGAAATATAATTTTCATTATAGTTTTTTAACTATGCTAAATAGTTCAAATTCATTCCAATAGGATTTGAAACATTTTGCTTGTCTTGTTTTGCTTGTTTCTCTTCTTCTTTTTGCGCAAGTTTTACTTCATAAGCACCTGCAATATTTGATGTTTCAGGTACCTGATTGTCCCAATATCTGAATTCCTCAATCATCTTTTTGTATTCGGGACTTTCGCGGTCATCGGTTTTGTGTTCGTAATTGATGACTTTTGCCTGAATATTATCAAACTTTTTGCAAGCATTATAATAATCATTTGCGTAAGTATTGTTTGGAGAATATGTGAATACTCGAGAGGTCATAATATTCCTTTCCTATAAATATATAAAGTCATCTTATGGAGAAAAATTGCCTTTTTGTAAATATATATAACAAACGAGGCGAAATGCAAAGCATTTCGCCTCGTTTTACTATATGTTTTGCAATCTATTATTTCAAATCGCTTTCAATCTTAGCAAGAATTTCTTCTAACTTAGCAGCGTCTTTAACTCCGCCTTGTGCAAAATTTGGACGTCCGCCACCGTTTGCTCCGGTAGCTTTTGCAATTTCTCCGACAATTTTTCCGGCATTAATACCTTTTTTAACAAAACTGTCACTTACTTTTACAATAACCATTCTGTCATTTGCAAGAACGATTATGCTTTCACCCAATTTTGAAGCCAACATTTCGATTCCGGCTTTAATAGCATCACCATCAAAGTTTTCAATCTTAGAAATAAATAATTTTCCGCCTTCGATATCTTGAGCTTTAGAAATGAATGTTGAGAATTTACTCTTAGCCATTTCTGCTTTAGTTTGTTCTAAAGATTTTTGAAGTTCTTTATTTTCATCCAACAATTTTTCAATTCTTGGTTCAACTTCATCAAAATGAACTTTGAATTTAGAAGCAAGCTTGTCGATTTCAGCTGATTTTGCATTCAAGTAATTAATTGCAGCTTCTGCAACAACAGCTTCTATTCTTCTTGTACCTGCAGCAATTGCACCTTCTGAAACGATTTTAATTAATCTTAAATCGCCTGTATTAGATGCGTGAGTACCGGCACAGAATTCTCTTGAGATTGTTTCGTCTTCTTTTTCTTCATTTTGAGCAGCACAGCTACCATTGTCTTTACAAGATTTGCAAGCGAATTTAGAGCAGCCGTTTCCTATTGAAACAACCCTTACGACATCTTCGTATTTTTCGCCGAATAATGCTGTTGCGCCGGTTAATTTTGCTTCTTCAATATCCATAACATCTGTATGAACCGGAAGTTTTTCACCAATCCATTTGTTGATGATTTCTTCTGTTTTTTGAACTTCAGCCGGTGTCATCGCACGTGAGAAAGAAAAGTCAAATCTCATTCTGTTTTCTTCAACTTGAGAACCTGCTTGCTTAACTTCGTCGCCAAGAACCTTAATCAAAGCTGCCTGCAACAAGTGAGCAGATGTATGATGAACTCTGATTTGATTTCTTCTTGCAGAATCAATCTGAGCGAATACATAATCACCAATATTAACTTCTCCATTTACGATTTGGCATCTGTGAACGAATAGGTGGTTAACTTTGAATGTTGTTAAAACTTCTGCTTTCAAGTTTTCGTTAACAATATATCCGCTATCACCAACTTGACCACCACATTCTGCGTAGAATGGAGTTCTGTCAAGAACGATATCAGTGTATCCTTCGCCTTCAATAGTTGCAAGGATTTTAGCTTCGCAGCAATCAACAAGGTATCCAACGAATTCCGTTGAACCAACTTCATCTTCTACTTTTGCATATTTCATATCACCTGTTACAGAAATCTTTTCAGCAGCAGCTTTTGCTCTGTCTTTTTGTTCTTGCATTGCTTTTTTGAAACCTTCTTCATCAATAGCAAGTTTATTTTCTTCTGCAATTTCTTTTGTTAATTCAAATGGGAAACCGTATGTATCATAAAGTTTGAAAGCACTTTCGCCATCAATATCTTTCTTTTCAGAAATAAATTCTTCAAGCATTTTATATCCTCTATCAAGAGTTTTAGCGAATCTTTCTTCTTCTTTTTTAATAACATCAATAATCTTAGCTTTATTTTTAACCAAATCAGGATAAGCTTCACCATAATTATCGACAACAACGTCAACAAGTTTGTATAAGAATGGTAATTCCATACCGAGAATTTTACCGTGACGAAGTGCACGTCTTAAAATCATTCTTAAAACGTAGCTTCTGCCTTCATTCCCAGGGATTACACCGTCAGAAATCAAGAAACTTACGCATCTTGCGTGGTCTGTAATGATTCTTAAAGATACGTCAGTTTTTTCTGATTGCTTGTAAGCTACTCCACTCATTTCAGAAACTTTGTCCAAAATTGGTCTTAATAAATCTGTTTCAAATGTAGAAGCTACACCTTGGCAAACCATTGCGATACGTTCTAGCCCCATGCCGGTATCAACATTTTTGTGTTCAAGCGGAGATTGATTTCCTTCTTCATCTTGATAAAGTTCTGTGAATACAAGATTCCAAATTTCTACCCATCTGTCACATTCACAAGTGTCAATTCCGCATCCACGAGGGTCATCACATTTGTATTGTTCACCTAAGTCGTAGTGGATTTCTGAGCAAGGACCGCAAGAACCTGAAGCCCCCGGAGGGCCCCAGAAGTTATCTTTTTTACCTTTTCTTTTGATGCGTTCATCCGGAACACCAATACTTCTCCAGATTTTATAAGCTTCGTCATCTGTTTCATAAATAGTTATCCAAAGTCTATCTTTGTCTAACTTAAGGACTTCTGTTACAAATTCCCAAGCCCAAGGAATAACTTCTTTCTTATAATAGTCACCAAATGAAAAGTTACCTAACATTTCAAAGAAAGTGTGGTGACGTGGAGTCCTTCCAACGTTTTCGATATCAGAATCTTTACCGCCAGCTCTTGCACATTTTTGACAAGAAGTAGCTCTGGCTGGGTTATATGGTGACTTTTGGATACCTAAAAATATAGGTAAAAATTGTAACATGCCGGCTGTTGTTAATAAAACAGTCGGATTGTCAGGAACAAGGCTTGAACTTTCAACAATGGTGTGTTGGTGCTTGTTCTTGAAATAATCTAAGTATAATTTTCTAATTTCATTTCCTTTAAGCATAATTAATTCCTTTTTATCTTAATAAATTTAATGATTTTATTATACCTCAAAGGCATGGAATATGTTAAAAAAGAAATTTGTTACAATTTTTTATGTTAGTAGCAAAAAATATTTTTACGAAGTTTATATAAAATATGATGAGAATAAATTTTTATAACAACAACCAAACTCCAACCTTCAACGCACGCAGACTAAGCGCTGCTAAGCCGGAAATAGAAGCACTTTTAAGGCAAGGTAAAACACCCAAAGACATCGCCGCAGCCTATAAGCACGATCCAAGTTGGGGTAATTGGATAATAAAAAGATTTGAACTGGAACCACTACGAAATCAAATAAAAGAAGATGTTGAAAATCAAATAATAGCTTTGAGAAAAGGTGGAGCAACTATTAAAACAATTGTTGAAATTGTTAATTTGTCTACTAAAAAAGTTACAGACATTATAACGAAATCCGGTGTTAAAAAGCCTAGAAAAACAGCTTTTCAAAAGGGAAATATAAATCTTGAAAGAAACAACATCATCAAAGCCGAATTAGCTAAAGGTTTTACAATAAAAGAAGTAGCAAAACATACAGGTTATTCGGCATATATTATTAAAAATCTTGTAAAAGATTTAGACAAAAACGAGCTGAAAATTGCAAAAGAACAGTTAAAACTTAAAAGAACAAAAGAACTTGCAAATTCTGTTTACGATGACTTAAAAATCAGTGGAAATGTACAAGATATTATAGAAAATAATGAAAAACTTAAAACCAATGATATTTCAATTAACAAACAACAGTTAAGAAAAGAACTTGGTAGATTAAAAGATAAAAAATATACAAAAATAATTACAGAAATGTTAAATGCAGGATACATAGCATCTGAAATTGCAAGAAAACTCGATTGCTCATTATCGACAATTGTTAAATATGCTAATAAAGCCGGTATTTCAAATGTAAAAGAACCACGTCGCAATTTTATGCGTGAACAAATAATGAACCTTGTGGTTCAGGGTAAAAAGTTGAAAGAAATTGCAGAAGAATTAAATTGCTCTTGCCAATCACTTTACAATAATATGGGTAAGGTTGGAAAACTTCAACGCAGAGAATATTTGCAACAAAGAGAAAATGAAATATATAATCTTCATTTGCAGGGAATTGCGCACAACGAAATTGCAGAGAGGTACAATGTTTCTATAGATACTGTTGACAGGAACATAAGAAAACATCAAAATCGATTATAAATCGAATGATATCTTTCTAATTTATCAAATGTCCAACGGCTATCATAGCTCATTGCGTTTTTAATTAACAAATTCCAGCTAGAATGATTATTGATGTATAGATTCAGTGCTTTATCCAAAAGTTGAGTAAAATTTTCCAAAATCTCTTGCTCGGTTGATAATCCTGATTTTGTTTTAAATCCACATCCTTCTGTCATATCATCAAAAATATCACTTATTGTATCATTGTAAATGCCAACCCTTGTTGATACCGGTATACATCCGCATTTTAAAGCTTTAAAATGTGTTGTTGAAGTTGTATTTTTTCTTGCAGCGAACAATGTTATATCAGCAGAAGAATAAAATTGTTCAAGGTTTACCTGAGAATTTATATAAACCCATCTTCCATCAAAAGTAGAATTCTTTTCCATAAATTCAACCCAAGATTTAATATTATTATTTTCTAAACCATTTGGGATATTAATAATTATCTGAACATTTCTATACGATTCAAATAATTTTAGCAAAGCTGCCAATGCTATATCAACACCTTCTGCAAAAATATCAGTACCAAAATTACAAAAAACTAAAGGTGATTCGTAAAAAGTATCTAGATATCCTTTTATCTCATAACTACTTGATAAGAAGAATTTTGAATCTACAAATTTTGTTCTTATTCTATCGTTAGATAATTCTTTTATTAAATATTTTTTATTCAACCCCTTTTTATCTCTAAAATTCTCTAAATCAAATTTTTGATAAATTAAAGCTGACTTTTGAACCATTCCATAAGATAGCCAATCACTTTTGTCTTTTAAATCGCTCAATCTTTTATATATAGGAGAATTCCATTGAGAATTTTTAAAAATATCATTGTAATATGTTTCAGAAAAAACTGACCACAAATTAGCACGTTTAATAGTATGATACATTGCATTATAAGATTTATCATCTCCATAAGCCAATTGAGGGAACAATTTTAGCGTTCTTAAATTCATTCTGTTGAACAAAATATTTTCTTCAATTTCTTCATTTTTATTAATAACACTTCTAAATTTAACATAATTTTCATAAAGAAATTCCAAGCATTCACGCATTCTGGAAAAACCTTTTGTATTATGCAAATTAAAAAGTGAAGCTATACATTTTTGTATAATTTTATCTCTGCAAAGTTTTTTCATGCCGGCTTTATCAGCCAAATTCATTGCAGCCCAAAAAACTTCTTGCTTGTTTTCATCATATATAGAAAAATCTGTAACAGTTTGTACAACTTTTATACCAAATGGAAATTGTTTATCAAATTCTGCTCCCAGAAAAAATGGAACGTCAAAAGAGTGTACAATACAAGGATAAAGCTTTTTAATAACTTCTCTTGCAGCTCTTGTGAAGGATGCAAGATACTGAAATTTCGCCCTATCACACCCTGAAAAACTATCTGAGTAAATTCCATAAACATCCACATTTTCACTATTTGATTTAAGCTTATAAAGGAATGCCGTATTCATTTTGTTTTGTAGGAAAAATTCCACATCTATGTTTATTCTTTCCAGACCATCAAAATTGTCAATCGGAATTAAAACTTTTATAAATTTTTCAGGATATTGTTTGCGGAATTCTGAAATAAAATCAAGAGGTATTTCCCCTTTGGTTAAAAATAATATTGTATTTTTTTCGCCTCTTTTAAAACGTTCCAAAAACTTAAATAATACTTTCCTTGCATATCGAAAATTTATTTTGAGCTGATGTAAATTATAAAAATCTTTTGTTACAGAAACATCATCATCTTCTTTTTCTAAAACAAAAGCAGACGCTTCACTAAACATCATATCCAATTCTTTCTCGTGTGATTCAGTATTAAAAATTTCATCCATACATACTTAAAATTATCATGCTGGCGGGCTTAAATCAAGCAGGCTATTGACAATTTAATCCGATAAGAGTTATACTCATGTTTACTATGAGAAATATAGAAGTTAAATTTACATATTATTCATTCTCCAGCTGCTCCAAGTTTCAATCGGGACTTGAGTAATTTTGGTATGTAAATTTGTATAGCAGAATTAAAACGTATAAAGTCCCGAATAGAAAACGGGACTTTTTTAATGCGTAATTTTTTAGGGAAGGATTATTTTTTTAATGAAAGTAAATAATATAAATAGCACCACTTTTAGAGGACCATTGGACGGAATTGTAACAAGTGCACTTAGAACTTGTGATATGAATGAAATGGTGAATGCCGTTGGCTTAGATGTTGGTGCTATGGTTATACCAAGAGCTTATTATGATACAAAAGAACGTAACGAGTATGCCGGCGCTGAAACATTTATCAGAGAAATCAGCGGTACTTTTATTAACTGTTTATCAGCAGGATTGTTTGCAATGGGCATTTCAAAATTTGCGTCTAAAAGAATCCAACCGGAAGTTAAAATTAATCCAAACAGCTGGTATTCTAAAGATTCACTTGCTACACTTAAAAAAGCTTGGGACAAGAACGGTAATATAAATAAATATTTAAACACTGTTTTTGATAACATTTCCGGACGAGATGGAAACAAAGTAAATAAACTCAAAGACGCAAATTGGAAAAAAGTTGAATGGATTGATGAAAAAAGATGGGATAAAATCAATTGGGACGACCAAAAATATGCAGGAATTCAAAACAAATTAAAAACCAAAGATGAATTTATTAAGACTTTTGCTGACTTAATCAAAGATAAAAAAATTACAAATGACGATAAGAAAAATGTCCTTTCTATTATGGAAAAGCGACTCACCAATGTGCTTGGTGCTGAACGTGATACAGAATTAAATATCGGAAACGAAAAATTGTCTGCAAAATTGGAAAATATTTTGCGTGATACTCACGATATGGGGAAGGATATTTTTAACCAAAAGAGTGAAAAAGAAATAAATCTTGCAATAAATAAAATTAGCAAAGTAAATAAACTTAAAGCGTTTGGCGCTATCTCTATTGCTAGTTTGTTAGGTTTAACAAATCAAGCTATAAATAGAAAAATAACCGAAAAAAGAACCGGCAAAAAAGGGTTCGTTGGAGATGTTGATTACACTTCAACATTCAGAGGCGAACAAAAAAAAGACACACTTCTTCCACTCAAAAAGTTTGGAGCAAGTGCATTGATGGTTGGCATGGTTTTTAGCGTTATGGGCGTAAAAAACCTTAAACAATTTGCTAGAAAATTGGAATTTACAGGACCTATCACAAGTGGTAATGCCATTAAAACTGTTTATGCAGCAAATATTGTTGGTCGTTTTATGGCAGCTGATAATGGAACGGAATTAAGAGAATCTATGACAAGAGATTATTTAGGATTCCTTAACTGGTTAGTATTTGGTGGTTTTGCCGCAAAAGGTGTTGCAAACTTGCTTGATAGGCAAGGGAAAGATTTATTCAACTACAAAAAAGCAGGTAAAGGTTTAGGTCATTGGCTAAATGATATGAGTCTTAAAACACATAACGAAATCGCAGCAAAAGGTGAAAAATTTGCACGTAAAAATATGTGGAAAATAAACCTTGCTCAAGCTTCCGGTATTGCATATTCTGCAATAACATTGGGATTGTTACTTCCAATGCTTAATGCAAAAATAACGGCTAAAAAAGCAGAAAAGAAGTAGTAATTATTCCTCAACAGCCGGTAATTGTGTCTACTTGCCTTGTACTTGCAAATAATCTAAGACTTGATTCAAGGCTTGTGAGCGATGTGAAATTTGATTTTTCTCTTCTTCGCTCAATTCTGCCATAGTTGTAGTTCGCCCTTCAACCAAAAATATTGGGTCGTATCCAAAACCATTTGTGCCGGCTTGTTTTTCGGTAATACTGCCTTTACAAATTCCTTTACAAGCAAACGCAACGTCACCTTGCGGATTAATCAGTGTCATAGCGCAAACAAACTCTGCAGCTCTATCAGTCTTGCCCTGCATTTCCGCAAGAACTCGTTCAATTCGTTTTTGCGGAGTTTCTGCATATCTGGCAGAAAAAAGCCCAGGAGCACCATCAAGCGCTTTTATACATAACCCTGAATCATCAGCAAGCGCCCAATTTTTTGTGAGTTTCCAAGCTTCCATTGCTTTAATTTGAGAGTTATCTTCAAAAGTTTTACCATCTTCAATTGGGTCGAAGCCTTCCGGTGGGAGTACAAACTCTATATTACACTCTTTTCCGTATTTTGATTTCACAATATCATTAATCTCTTGAACCTTGTGCTTGTTTGATGATGCTAAAACTATTTTCATTAATCCCTCTTGTTATAATAATTAAGCTCTTTATTTGTATCAAGAACCTCTCCACTACAATTAAAAATTCCGTTCTTTAAACCCATTTTAGATAATCTGTACTTTAAACTTACCAGCAAAACTTCAAGTCCATATTTACAAGAACGGACAAAGTTAATAGACGAAGCTTCCGGAAAGTATTTCGTCGGACAAGAAATTTCACCAATCTTAAACCCTTGATATAAAAGCAATGCAAGCATTTCATTATCAAAAATAAAATCATCACTGCAAGCTTCCAAAGGTAATTTTTCAAGGATATTTCTCGTAAAACCTCTAAAGCCTGTATGATATTCTGATAATTTTTCTCCAAGGAACAAATTCTCAAACCATGTTAAAAACTTGTTTGAAAAATACTTGTACAGTGGCATTCCGCCTTTTAACGCAGAGCGTCCCAGCATTCTGGAAGCAATAACGGCATCATATTCCTCAAATGCCATCATAGACGCTATTGCCGGAATAAGCTTTGGAGTGTACTGGTAATCCGGATGAAGCATAATCACAATATCTGCTCCGGCTTTTAATGCTGCACGATAGCAAGATTTCTGATTTCCTCCATAACCCTTGTTTTTTTCATGTACTATTGTTGTAATATTGAGTTTTTTAGCGATTTCTTTCGTTTTATCAGAAGAGAAATCGTCGACAAGAATAATCTCGTCGACGAAATTTTGATAAATCTCATTATAAGTTTTCTCTAAAGTTTTTTCTGCATTATATGCAGGCATTATAATTACAACTTTTTTGTTGTTTATCATGTCTAACCGAAACCTTAACTTTCTACAACCTCTTCTTCTTTTTCTTCAGCATTTCTGATAGAAGATTTGTCAGAAGTTAAAGCTTTGTCTTTAAATTTCTGAACTTGTCTTTGTAATTTGTCTGCTAACAAATCTACGCTTGCATACATTGATTCTGCTGCTTCTTCGCAATGAACAACACCGGTATTCATTTTGCAAGAAACTTCTGCTACGTGTTTGCCTGTTGCAGCAGGATTTTTGATTACAGACAAAACCACATCAATTCCGGTAATTTGGTCATAATGATTAGCCACTTTACCGATTTTTTCTTTTACATAAGCTTTGATAGCATCTGTAATCTCAATGTTTTTACCATTTACGTGTATATACATTAACACCTCCTATGTACTACATATTCTATTGTACAACATTTTATTGTATTTTTAAACCCCTTTTGAGGAAAGTTTAACGCTTCTAAAATCTTTTACATGCCATTCGGATATTAGCTTTATGACATCCAATAATATACCAAAACGGCAGCTACAGAGAAGATTAAAGAAGTAAGCGCAAATTCTTTTACAATTCTCAATTCAGAATGTCCACATAATTCAAAATGGTGGTGAATTGGTGACATCTTAAAAATTCTTTTGCCGGTCAATTTGAAGCTTGTTACTTGCAAGATTACAGAAAGTGTTTCAACAACAAATATTCCGCCAAATAGTGCAAGAAGTAGTTCACATCTTCCGATTACGGCAAGCGTACCGAGCAATCCACCTAGTGCTAAAGAACCGGTATCACCCATAAAAACTTGAGCTTTTGGTTTATTGTATCTCAAGAAACCTATCAAAGCGCCGATTACCGTTGCAGCAATGATTGCAGCAGCATCATGCCCGTCACGTAAAGCTAAGTAACCGCATGCTGCAAATGCCGGAATTCCAGTAGCAGCTGCAAGTCCATCCAAACCGTCTGTTAAGTTATAAGCATTAGATGCGCCTGTTACAACAAAAACCGTAAAAATAGGGTATAAAATTCCTAAATCAAATGTATGGCTGCCTAATGTAATCACTGTTCCATAAGTATTCATCGCATAGATTGTCGGAATTAGCGCAATTAAGATTTGTCTAACTAATTTGCCTTTTGGGCTAAGTCCTTTGTTTTCATGTCCTTTTAATTTTAAATAATCATCTTGAAAACCGGCAAGAGCCATAAAAAGAAGCGTTATTAGTATAATCCAAGCAGATGTATCCATATGTTGCGCCATAAATAACGTGATTATTGAGGCTATAATTACAGCAGCAATAATAAACACACCGCCGGTAGTCGGAGTTCCGGCTTTTTTAGCGTGAGCTTCCGGTGCTACGTCCAAAATATATTGTCCTATAGTTTTCTTCCTCAAAAAATCTATATAAGGAACACCAAACAATAAACATAGAACCATGCTCATCAAAAGCGCAACTGCCAACATTATTAACATAAAACTTCTCCTTTTATCAAAGTAACATAATAATATTACCGCAAACAGAAGTTCTATCAAAGAATTATTAATTTTGATTTGTTGTAATTGTACAAATGGAGCTATCTTGAAGATATTTGCTCCAAGCTTTTGAAACGGGATTATTTTGAGCGGATTCTAAATCCGAAAAATCAGGTTTTGAGTCAGAGTATTTTTGCACCAAGCTATACGCATCTATTACAGATGATAACTCCAGTACTTGAGCTTTACTAAGCCGACAAGAAATATCTGATGAGATATCCATAAATTTTACAGATTCTTTGTAAACACACTTATCCCCTTGCCATCCGACAATACGCTTCGTGGATTGTACATTCATGCCGGCGGTTTGGACTTGTCCGCTGTCAGAAAATGGAGTGCAATTTTTCAAAGCTTTAGAAAAATCTGCCTCGCTGGAAACCGCACCTAAACAAAGAATTGATAACATTGCAGTAAGTATTAAAATTTTTTTATTAATCATATTTTGCCTACTTGTTTAATGCGGCTTTCAAACGTGCCAAAGAACGAGCTAACGCTGCTTGTGCTCTATCTGCATCAATTTTAGCATTATTATCTGCCAATCTTGCTTCTGCTCTGTCTTTTGCGGCGTTTGCTCTTGTTACGTCAATGTCACATCCGTCTTCACAAACATCTGTAAGAATAGTAGCCTCATTGTTTTTGAACTGAAAAATTCCGCCCATAGTAGCAAAATATTTATACTTGTCCCCAACTTTAGCTTTTGTTACACCTATTTCAAGAGCGGTAGTAAGCGGAATGTGGTCTTTCAAGATACCAAGCTGACCGCCTGTAGTTTGTACTACCAATTCATCAACTTCACCATCAAATACTATGCGTTCGTGTGTGATTATTTTTAATTTCATAAAAAATCCTTTGTTTAGAAGTCTTTAAGTCATTAAGTCGCTAAGTTCATTATAAAAATTTTTTAATACGAACTCAACGACTTAACGTCCTAACGACTTAAAGTCTTTATTGTAACGTTTTTGCTTTTTCAACAGCTTCTTCAATAGTACCAACCATGTAGAAGGCTTGTTCAGGCAAATCGTCATGCTTACCTTCAATGATTTCTTTGAAGCCTCTGATTGTATCTTCAAGTTTAACGTATTTACCGGCAATACCTGAGAACTGTTCAGCTACAAAGAACGGTTGTGACAAGAATCTTTGAATTTTTCTTGCTCTGTTTACGGTTTCCTTATCTTCGTCAGATAATTCATCCATACCAAGAATTGCGATAATATCTTGTAACTCTTTGTATTTTTGAAGAATTTCAAGAACTTTTCTTGTAGTTTCGTAGTGTTCATCACCAATGATATTTGGATCCAATACTCTTGAACTTGAAGCCAACGGATCAACAGCAGGATAAATACCCAAAGATGCGATTTGTCTAGACAAAACTGTAGACGCATCCAAGTGAGAGAATGTTGTTGCTGGAGCCGGATCAGTCAAGTCATCAGCTGGAACATAAATAGCTTGAACAGAAGTAATTGAACCATCTTTTGTAGAAGTAATACGTTCTTGCAATTCACCCATTTCTGTAGCTAATGTAGGCTGATAACCAACTGCAGATGGCATACGTCCTAATAGAGCTGATACTTCTGAACCTGCTTGTGTGAATCTGAAGATGTTATCAATGAATAACAAGACGTCTTGTTTAGAGAAATCTCTAAAGTATTCAGCAGCAGTAAGAGCAGAAAGTCCAACTCTCATACGAGCTCCTGGTGGCTCGTTCATCTGACCGTAAATCAGACCAACTTTATCAAGTACACCGGATTCTTTAAATTCATTCCAAAGGTCGTTACCTTCACGAGTTCTTTCACCAACACCACCAAATACAGATACACCGTTGTGTGCCATTGCGATGTTGTGAATTAATTCTTGAATCAAAACGGTTTTACCAACACCGGCACCACCAAATAGACCAACTTTACCACCCTTTTGATAAGGTTGAAGAAGATCGATTGCTTTGATACCTGTTTCAAGAATTTCGATATCTGTGTTTTGTTCAATCAAAGAAGGAGATTCTCTGTGGATTGGCAAGTAATCATTAGTTTCAATAGGACCTTCATTGTCAACAGGTTCACCTACAACGTTAAGAATTCTGCCTAAGATAGCTTTACCAACAGGAATTTTGATAGGCTCACCGGTATTCTCAACCTTCATGCCTCTTTTTAAACCGTCTGTAGAAGACATAGCAACGGTTCTAACTCTATTTGAGCCAAGCATTTGTTGAACTTCTGCAACAATGTAAGAACCGTCTTCTTTGTATATCTTTAAAGCGTTATAAATCTCAGGAAGTTCGCCCTGTGCGAATTCTACGTCGATAACAGGTCCGATAATCTGAGTAATTAATCCTTCATTTTTGTTTAAAGTTTCCATTAATCTTTCCTCATCTCTCTTCGTTGAGTTAATTATATAATATAAAAACTTTATTTACAACGAGTAATTAAGGAAAAAATTTAGAGGACGAAATTTACCGAACGGTAAATTTCGTCCCAAAAACTACCTAATCTTAACCAATTTTTACCGCTCGGTAAAATTATTAATCCAAATTTATTTTTTAGCAGGTAAAACAATAATTGGTAACCCTTCTTCTTGAGCTTTTTTAAGATACTCTTCCGGAATATTATCTAAATCTCTTGTGAATATTGCAGAAATTTTAGGGTTGCTAACCAGAACTTCATTCCATTTGTCACTTCTTAACAAAGCATCGGATATTCTTTTATCTCCGGTATTATCTCTGCTCAAAAATTCTTTATAGGCATTTGCAAAATCTAAATCAATTTCAGATAAGTTTTCTATAGTCATAGGTTTATTGCCTAATTTTGCCTTAATATTATCAAGTCTTTTAGCATATTCTTCATTGCTGATGTTTAATATTTGTTTTAAATTGTCAGAAATCATTGTTCTATGTTTATATTTTATGCCACGACCTTTGTTAGCCATAACCATAGAGTTTTTATCATAGTATTCTGTTAGCATGTCATTTGTATTTTTGCATAATGAAAATATATCATGTCCCATTCCGACAAATTGTTTATCATTAGGTACATCAAAAATAAATCCGTGTTTAGCTGCACCGCAGATTTTATCTTTTGATACATAACTTGTGCAGATTATTTTATCATCAGAAATATTACTAAATGCTTCAAAATTTGCAAATTTGGTATTTCTTGAAACAGAAGTTGATGCAAAACCACATTCCGGTGTGTGAATAAAAGCATATAAATCGTCTAAGTCTGAAGAATGTACAATCTTAACATTATAATTTCTTGTTGCTTTAGTTCGCTCATCAGTTTTGCTAATTTGTTTTAATACAGCTCTTTGCATGTAATTTTCTGCAGGAGTTTGAGGTAAAATAAAATCAGCAGATTTTATTTCTTTTATTTTTGTGTCCAACATTTTATCAAGATATCTGGTTAAACCTTCTTTATCTTTAGCAGAATATAACATTTGTGCTAATTCAAAATTATTTCCATCTTTTAAATCAAAAGCTAATCTTTCAAATACATTTTTGCGTTTTGTTGTAGATAATTCTACCCCTCTGAATTCTTTTACTATTTTATCTTTACTAGTAGCCATAAATTTATCTATTAAATTTGAGCTCTGAATAATAGAATAAACTTTCTTTGCTTCATTATCACTAAAACCGAATTTTTGTGCGATAAAAAATGCATCAAAAGCCGAATCCGTCGTGTCACCAAAATTTTTATCTGTGTTATGTAGTAGAGTTGCGAATGTCAACACTTTTTTATCAGAATCTGATAATTTTGCAAATTTTGGATTTTTGGTGATAGACTGTGCGGTTTTAAGCACATTCACAAATGTTTTAGAACCGTCCACTTGATTGAATATTTCCGGCATGGGCTTAGAAATATCTTTTAAGACTTTGTTTAATTCCGGATTATCTTTTACAATAATAAAATTATTATTTTTGTATTCTTCAATTATACTTGCAATTTCTTTCAATGCAGACTTATTACTAAATTCTGAAGAATTCAAATCTCTGCCTAAATTTTCCGGATAACCGGATAACTTGCCATTTCTTATATCAAAACCGTAAAAATCTTTAACTTTAGCCTGTTCATCTTTAGAAAGTCTATTTAATACTCTTTCTATTCTTTGTATAAATGTTGTGTGCTGCATAGAAAGTGAAACATTTTCCAGTTTAGATAAATCCATATTTTCTATAGTATTTTCAAAACTTTTCAAACTGGAATTAAATTTTGCACAAGTTTCAGGAGGAAGTTTTTCCAATGAAATATTCAAAGATTGTGAAATTCTTTTCATTGTAGCCATATATTCACTTTCTGTTTTTGGTACTGCTGGGAAATATTTAGCTAAATCTTTACTCATATAATCACAATGTTTGAAAGCCAACATATCATTCATGAAAGCTCTCTTTTCACCTTTGTTCATGCTTTCAACAGAACGGTTAATCCACTTTGCGTAGTTTAAAATTTTTTCATTTTTGATTGTATCTTTGATTAAATTTGTGGGGAATTTTTCATTATTTAGTAAATCTTGAATTTCTTTTGCATAGTAATTCAATCCTCGTTTTAACTTAACAGTATCTTCCCAATAATTAATATCAAATAATTTTTTACCATTTGTTTTCTTAAGACTTATAAGTTTGTCAAATAAATTAGCAGTACTTGGATTATTATAGATTTCGGCGAAATCACGTATATTTTCTGCATTAAAAACCGCTTTGCCATTAACTTTTTTATCAATCATTTTTTTCACAGTATCAGAGTAAGTTGTAGAAACAAACGAAATGGTTACAAGGTCGTTATCTGAAAATCTATATTTGTTATTTATCTTTTCATTTAAACTTTTCTCAAAAAGTTCAGGTGCATATTTTTTAAATGCTGCAATACTGATAATATTAGGGAAATAAGATTCGTCAAATCTTTGCATAGCAAGAACACTTTTTAGCTCTTCTGGATATTCAGAGTTTGCTTTTATAATTTCACTCATATATGCTCCATCTATTTCTTTACCGTTATGAGTTAATTTTAAAGCTTCTACTGCTGTTTCCGGATATCTTTTGGCAATATCTAAAATATTATATAATTGTTTAGGCTCATTAAAACGATATTTTCCATCAAATTTGGCATTAAGAAAAATATCGGCTAATTTTGGCATTTTGCTTTTAAATTCGGCACATTTTGCTAAATAATAACTATCTTCTGTACTAAAACGAGGTTTACCATCTACACTCATTTCTAATAGTTCTTTCATTTCTTTTGGATTCTTTTTCAAGCCATAAGCTATATTTGAAATTTCAATTCCTTTTGAAAAACGAGGTTTACCGTTTATTGTAATCCCAATTACTTCATCAATTTCATTTTTGTTGGCAGAATTTGCTATAGAAGATATATCATCTCCATTAAAACGAAATTTACCATCCAGTTTATATTTTGCTAATTCTATAATTCTATTTATATCTCTGTTTTCTGGAGAAAGTATTTGTTTCCTAAATAAGTTTGCAATATCATCTCCATTAAAACGTAATTTTCCATCAATTTCTAAATTTAAAAGTTGATTCAAATATTTTTCATCAGTTGTTTTATCATAGCGATACAATAAAGAGTCAATGCTGTTACAGTCAAATCTTGGTTTATCATTTATTTTGAGCATTGCTAATTTATCAATTAATTCGGAATTATCCTTATACTTTTCTGTAAGTCGGAAGATTTCATTGCTATTAAATCTAGGTTTACCATCCAATTGAATATTACTCAATGCTTTCACTTCGTTTGGGAATTGTTGCATTTTCCAAGCCAAACCTACGATATCATCACCGCTAAAACGAGGTTCACCATTCATTGTCATTTTAGATAATGTTTCAACTTCTTTCGGAAATTTTTTCATTACTTGTTGGAGTTCATTCCCACCAAGATGCTTGCCTGCAGCTTTCATTCCACCACCAATTATTGGAGAAAGAATGGTACCTCCTATATATCCTTTTATGGCGGAGTCTGTAACATCTTCTAAACTACCACCATCAAGTGCTGTTCTAAATGCACTATCAATAGCACCACTCCAAGCACCATCGGTTGCCATTTCAGCGGCAGTTGCAAGTCCTCTTTTTAAAGTCGTACCACCAACATACTCATAGCCGGCAGGGTTTACTAAAGCGGATTTTAGAATTCCTTTTGTGGCTTCTTTGCCCATTACTTTTCCTGTTGTGGATTTAATCGCTTGAATTCCAAGTGATTGAGCAGTAGCCTTACCGGCTGCACCGCCTAAGCCGGCAGTAAATACGGACAATCCTCCGGAAAAAGCACCTGTTGCTGCGTCATGCTTACAGTCATTCCAAGTATATTTTTTATCTGTGCCCACAGTATCAAGAGCTTTAACACCTACTTTTATCGCAGCTCCGCTTGCGGTTGCCAAACCAAAGCCAAGTGCTAAACTTGTTCCGCCAGTGAGTGGTGTGGCTGCAATTGCAGCCGTATAAATAGTAAATGCAGCAACACCTGAAACAATATCACCGACCATATCGGTAGCCATATCTTGACCTTCTTTGTAGCCGTTAATCTTTGTTTCAGCTTGAGAAAGTTCACCTTTTTGGAATTTTGCTAAATTTTCTTTTGTATAATCTTGTCCGGTAACTTCTTTGAAATCTTTTTTACTGATTTTGCCTGTTTTTATTTGCTTAAGCAATTTTCTTTCTGCATTAATCTGTTGTTGGGCTTTGTCAGAACCATCCCCAATACCTGTATTATTCTTGAACCAATCCCAGCCTTTACCAATCCAGCCTTGCTCTTTTTTTGCCTTGTTTAAGGCTTT
>OIYO01000989.1_pt1 | contig 18532 bp, 17 predicted proteins | sample 1588191 | NCBI WGS metagenome assembly OIYO01 (sample SAMN03283275) | human gut metagenome | biome: human-associated habitat; material: feces | host: Homo sapiens | place: Peru | collected 2012 | reverse complement strand
GGCCGCCGCTGCGTCAGATGCGGGAGCGGCCGGTCTTTGCAAAGCGCGGTCAGAGAGTGCGGCTGCGGAAAAACAGAAAAGCTGTGGAGCCGGAAGAAAAACAGGAAAGGGGAGAGTGATGCATGTTTTCGGAAAATGACAGAATTTCACAGCGCCAGATGGAACGCCAGATCGTGCTCGTTCTGCTCTGCCCGGCATTCTGGCAGCTCGCAGCGTACGGCGCATCGGACGGCCTGCCCGGTATGGCAGGGATTTTCGCTGGATATGGGCTGCTGGCGGTGTGGTGCATTTATCTCGTGCGCCTTGGCGGGCTTTACTGCCGTCTGGAAAGCGTGATGGGAAAGGCTGGGAAACTCCTTCTGGCAGTGATATATCTGTGTTATCTGATTTTTCTCGGCGGAACACTGCTTCACAAAATGGCGTGGCTTGCCGCCGCATATCTGACAGCGGGTGTACCGCAGGAGCTCTGCGGACTGTTTCTGCTTGCGGCCGCCGGGTTTGGTGTCGGCAGTGAAGTACAGAAAAGAGGACGGCTGGCGGAAGCTCTCTATCCGTGGATTGTGGGCGGGATTTTGATTCTGCTTCTGCTGACAGTTCCGCAGATGCATTTTGCTGCGTTTGAGGATGCATGGAAAACGGCAAGGTCTGTTGAAAGTGTGGATAACGGAGCGCTTTTTGGACGGAATGTGTGGAGAACGCTGGAAAACGGAACGCCGCTCGCTCTGCTGCCGTTTTTACTGGGGCATGTGCAGAAAGAGCACAGGAGTGTCATTCTTCCGGTGACGCAGAGTATCTGGAAAACGGGGCTTCTTGTAATCGCAGGAAGCATGGCGCTGCTCGGCGTTTTCGGCCAGCGCGGCACGGCTGCGGCGCAGGACCCGCTCTTACTATTAATGGCAGGAACGAGCCTGCCGGGTGGATTTCTGGAGCGGTTTGATATTCTGTGGATGGCATTTCTTCTGATGGGACTCTTATTTACGCTTGGAAGTCTGCTGTTTTATGTATCGCTGACGGGAGAAAAAACGGGACTCTGGAAACCACAGAATCCGTATGTGCGGGTCATCGCGGTGCTTCTGGTGTGGCTGCTGTCGTGCGCGGAACGCGGATGGTCGGTCCGGTACGGTTACTTTCCGTTTTTCCTTGCCATCACGGTGCTGCTCGGCTTCTGCCAGAAGCATATGAAAAAACTGCGGCTTGTGTGTCTGGCGCTGGGCAGTATGATTTTCCTGTTATCCTGCGGGGCGGTAGAGCCGGAAAAGCGGCTGTATCCGCTGGCGATTGCCTTTGATTATGTGTCGGAAGAGGCTGCTGCGCCGGAAAACAGTGAAACTGGGGAAGAAACCGGAGCGATGGTCAGTGAGAGCGGCGGAGAAAAGGAGACGGCTGGCGGTAAATGGCGCGTCTGGTATGCGCCTGCGAATCTTGCGGTGGTGACCGGCCAGGGAAAGGATGAGCAGGAGGAGGGAACCGACGAGGATCCGGCATCGCTGTTCTTTGAGGCAGAGACCTTAGAGGAGATTGCGCAGCAGTATGACAGCACAGAGGAATACGATCTCGACACCGGGCATGTCCAGGCGATTGTATTTTCCGATGCACTGCTCGGCGACCGGAGCCGCATGGAGGAGCTGCTGAACTACCTGGAACAGGACCGCGCGCTCGGACACAGTGCCTGTCTGTTTCACGCAGAAAAACCAGAAGATATCATGGAGCAGAACGGAAAACAGGTGGAGTCCGTCGGTGAGTACCTGTGCGGAGTTTATGACAACCGGGTGAAAAGAAAAGAGGCGGTGACACTGGCGGACTTGTGCTATGCGTGGGAAAACGAAAGGAGCATTCCGTGGATTCCGAAAGCACCGTAAAAGGTTTAAAGTGTATGGAATATCGGAGCGGGCAGTGAGTGTCTGTGTATAAAAGTTTTGAAATCCGGCAAAACTGGAAAAAACAGGAGGCAGCATATGAATGAGAAAAAAGCACAGAGCCGGAAACGGAATCAAAATCAGACACAGAAGAAATCCAGGGACAGGCAGGCGCAGCCCCGAAATACATTTGGGAACCAGCATAGAAGTCAATTCCAGGCGGCATTTCAAATTTTCTGCCGCCGCTGGCTCCCCGTCTGCATTGCGGCGCTGATCCTTTCCGGAACCGCCAATCTTCTCCGCGAGTCCCGTCTGCAGCAGGAAGTCGCTGCAAAGATCGTGCGCTTTCATGTAAGAGCCAACAGCGACTGCGTCTCCGACCAGCAGATCAAGCTTCAGGTACGCGATGCCGTTGCCGAAGAACTGCAGACGATCCTGCACGGAGCCGAAACAAAAGCAGAAACCGAAGAAATCCTGCGTGAAAACGAGCCCTCCATCCGTGCCGCCGCCCTTCAGACGCTGCGCGCAGGAGGCAGTACTGACGATATCACCGTAACGTACGGAAAAGCCAGTTTTGAGGAAAAAGAAACGGGCAATTATATTCTCCCCGCCGGAACGTACGACGCTCTTCAGATCAACATTGGCAGAGCCAAAGGGCATAACTGGTGGTGCATGCTGTACCCGTCCATCTGCTTTTCGGATGCCCTGCGCCCCGTAAACGAGGACGGCGAAAGTGCAGAAAAAGTCGAAAAAAGCCGGATTCCGCTGCAGAATCTGCTGAGTGACGCCGCCTACCGCGAAATCCTGAAAAGTGACCGGATTTCGTTCCGGTTTTTCTGGCGTTAAGCGGATTTTTCGAAAGACTTTCAAGAGAAATGATTGCAATATTCCTTCATTCGGGTTAAAATAATATATCAGCGACCTATTTTAACCAGGGTCGTGAAATGAAAAAAGAAATGTAAAAATTCAGATATATTAAATATGGAAATGAACCCCATTCGGCATGACAAAAAAGTAATGCCGGATGAAAAATGGAGGAAAGTATGAAAGCAGACAGACAGGCGCCGATCGGCGTCTTTGATTCCGGTGTCGGCGGACTGACCGTAGTGCGTGAGATTATGCGAAACCTGCCCGACGAACGAATCGTATATTTTGGAGATACCGCGCGTGTGCCGTACGGTTCCAAATCGAAAAACACTGTCATCCGTTATTCCCGCCAGATCGTACACTTTCTGGAAACCCAGCAGGTCAAGGCAATCGTCATCGCCTGCAACACCGCAAGTGCGCTGGCACTCGATACGATCGAAAAAGAGATTGATCTCCCGATCATCGGCGTGGTAAAACCGGGCGCACAGATGGCCGTCGAGACGACGCAGAACAAGCGCGTCGGCGTCATCGCGACCGAGAGCACCATTCAGAGCGGCCTCTACCAGCAGCTTATTACCGGGGCAGATCCGGCGATCACCGTTTACGGAAAACCGTGTCCGCTGTTCGTGCCGCTCGTGGAAGAGGGCTGGACAAAAGATCCGATCACCGAGGAAGTGGCGCGCCGCTATCTGGCAGAGATTCTGGATAAAGACATCGACACGCTGATTATGGGATGCACCCACTATCCGCTGCTGCGTTCTCTGCTGCGGAAAGTAGTCGGAGAAAAAGTAACACTCGTCAACCCGGCATACGAAACCTCACAGGCACTGCGCAGACTGCTGCGGGAGCTGGATCTGGAGAATCCGGAAAACGATGAGCCGGGCCGTCAGAAATACCAGTTCTTCGCAAGCGACGGCGTGGAGCGGTTCAATGCCTTCGCACATTCCGTTCTGCCGGAGCAGATCAGCGATACGAAACAGGTACAGATTGAAAACTATTAAAAATGACATACAGAAAAGAGAGAGGAACACCAGAAAAGGATGGAAAAAGACGTACTCATCAGCATCCGCGGACTGCAGTATCTGATGGATGAGGAATCCGGCGAACAAGAACCGGTGGAGGTTATGACGACGGGTTCGTACTACAAGAAAAACGGCCATCACTTTCTGATCTACGACGAGGCAACCGAAGGCTTTGACATGATGACGCACAACATGATCAAATTTACGGAAAACGCCCTCGAGGTGCGTAAGCGCGGCCTCATTGATGTCCATATGGTTTTTGAGGAGGATAAAAAGAACATTTCGTTTTATCACACGCCATATGGCATGATCAACATGGGAGTTGCGGCGACGAAGGTCAGAATGAAAGAGACGCCGGATCAGATTTTACTGAAGGCAGAATACGCGCTCGACATCAACGACAGCTACGTGGGGGACTGCGTAATCGATATCGAGGTAAGACCGCGGGAAGGCGGAAAACTGAATTTATAAAAAAATACCCGGGAAGAATGAAAATCATTCAACTCGGGTATTTTCGCGAGCAACGAGCCAAAGTCCGGGCTTGTACGAGACCTTGGCGACTGCCGCGAAAGCAAAAAGAAACACGCAAAGCGTGTTTCTTTTTGTTTCAGATGAAATTTTATTTCTCCTCGCCGCGTGCTTTGCGGAGCATTCTCTGCCAGAAGCCGTTTTTCTTTGCCGGCTGCTCTAACGAACCGCGGATGCCGCGTACGCCGGTGATGTAGATACCGCTTACGGTAGCTTTGACTTCTTTTTTCACCGGGATCTGATCGAAGATAGCAGCGTCGCAGATCAGGGTCATGATTCTCGGACCCACTTTTGCTTTGACGATCGGCAGTTTTGCACGACGCATCATTTTCGGTGTCTGGTCGATGACCATCTGTGGAAGTCCGGAATCTTTCATGCGAAGCTTTTTCTTATCTATGATCAACATGGTGACCGTCTGTTTCATGGCCTCCATTTGTTCCTGCTGTGCGGCCTGTTTTGTCTGTGCTTTTTTACCGAAGTAATACAGCAGACCAAGGATGACAGCGATGACAGCTAATACGATTAATACGATAATCCAGGGTTTCATCCCTCTATTCCTCCTCTGCAAAAAAATAATGCGGGCATCGGTACATACGATGCCAGTCTATGTTCATTCTAACATTGATTCCGGCAAAACGCAAACACATTTTAGCGCAATCCAGGCGATTTTACGGTCGAAAATCATAAGAATTTCTAAAATCGGAGCCCCAGCCTTTTTTTTACCGGACAAGTATGGTAAAATGAGATTTACAACGCGCCGGGAACGGCGTAGTATGGAGGAAAATTCAAGAATGAAAAGAAAAGCAGCAGTCATGCTTCTGCTCATGACACTGGGAGCAGCCAGTGTGAGCGGATGTGGAAAAAACAATACAACAAGCAGCAGTTCCGTATCAAGCGCAAGCAGCACAAGCGCTTCCTCAGCATCCGATGCGTCGAGCACAGGCAGCACATCGTCCGACAGCACAGCTTCCAAGGACTACGTTTCCCCGAGCGATGTCGACGGCATTCCGGTTGTAGACGAGGACGCAGATCCGGCGGACTGTGTGACACTCGGCGATTATAAAAACCTGACGCTGGAGAAGAAAGTAGAGCAGGTAACGGATGATGATGTACAGAACGCTATTCTGTCAGAGACATCCGTGACCATGGAAGATCCGGATGCCACCGTACAGGAAGGAGATACCGCAGATATCGCTTACGTCGGAAAAATTGACGGCGAGGAGTTCGACGGCGGAAGCAGCGATTCCTATAATCTGGTGATCGGTTCCGGAACATTCATCGACGGATTCGAGGATGGCGTTGTCGGCATGAAAACCGGTGAGACGAAAGATCTGAACCTGAAATTCCCGGATAACTATCAGAGCACCGATCTGGCAGGAAAAGACGTTGTGTTTACTGTTACTGTAAATGCGTTCACCCGCCCGGCAGAAAATATCGACGGATGGGAACTTGACGATGAGTGGGTAGCGGCAAACACCGATTACAGCACCGTAGATGATTATTATGCCGGAAAACGTGCAGAGCTTGAGGCAGCCAACGAGACAACCGCAGAAAGCAATCTGCAGGATGACGCGATGCAGCAGGTAGCAGACGGCTGTACGTTCACCAAAATCCCGAAACTGTACATCGCCCTCGGCGAGGAAGATTACGATAAACGGTATACCAACTATCTGCAGAACTACGGCATTTCCCTGGATGACTATCTGGAGCAGTACGCAGACCGGGCAACCTACAATCAGGAGAAAGCAACGTATGCCGGAACCATGGCAAAGAGCGCCCTTCTTCTGGATGCCGTAAAAGAGGCAGAAGGCTGGACAACCGACGATCAGGATTACCAGGAGATCTTAAACGATGAGGCAGCCAACGCCAACATGTCCCAGGAGGATTTCCTGAACGCGGCAAATGATTATTATGGTGAAGACACCGTCGTGCGCAACATCATGATGGAGCGTCTGATCAACACCGTTCTTGACAACGCAACCGTCAATACGGTAACCGTAGATGCAGACGGAAACACCGTAGAATAACGTTTACGAAAAAAATCACCCCGGAATACGGAAAGAAAATTTTCCAGTATTCCGGGGTGTTTCTTTTTCAGGATTTTCTAAAGATATTTATTTCGAAATCTTATGCCATAATTTTGCGGAACAGATCTTTCAGATCTTCAACGCTTGCATCTTTCGGGTTGCCCGGTGCGCAGGCATCTGCGTGTGCGGACTCAGCAAGGAACTGCAGGTCTTCTTCTTTGACTGCTTCGAGAACAGATGGGATTCCAACGTCTGCGGACAGTTTCTTAACAGCGTCGATCGCTGCTTTTCTGTACTCTTCCTGAGACATTTCATCGACACCTGCAACGCCCATAGCGCGTGCGATTTCACGGTATTTCTCACCGGTGCATTCCTGGTTGTATTCCATAACGATCGGAAGCATCATTGCGCATGCAACACCGTGTGGGGTATCATAAACAGCGCCCAGGGTGTGTGCCATGGAGTGAGCGATTCCAAGACCCACGTTGGAGAAGCCCATACCTGCGATGTACTGGCCAAGAGCCATTCCTTCGCGTCCCTCCTTGGTGTTTGCGACAGCGCCGCGCAGGGATTTGGAGATCAGCTCGATGGCTTTCAGATGGAACATATCGGTCATTTCCCATGCAGCTTTTGTGGTGTAGCCCTCGATAGCGTGGGTCAGAGCGTCCATACCGGTGGAAGCGGTCAGTCCTTTTGGCATGGAGGACATCATTTCAGGGTCAACAACTGCGATGATCGGCATGTCGTGCGGGTCAACGCATACGAATTTACGTTTTCTCTCTACGTCGGTGATAACGTAGTTGATGGTAACCTCTGCAGCAGTACCTGCTGTGGTCGGAACAGCGATGATCGGTACGCAGGGATTTTTTGTTGGTGCAGTGCCCTCAAGGCTTCTGACATCCTCGAACTCCGGGTTTGCGATGATGATACCGATGGCTTTGGAAGTATCCATGGAAGAACCGCCGCCGATTGCGATCAGATAATCAGCGCCGGATGCTTTGAAAGCTTCTACGCCGTGTTTTACGTTTTCGATGGTCGGATTTGGTTTGATGTCGCTGTAAAGCTCATAGTCCAGTCCGTTCTCGGTCAGGATATCGGTTACTTTGGAAGTAACGTTGAATTTTACCAGATCCGGGTCAGAGCATACGAATGCTTTTTTGAAGCCGTGTGCCTTTGCCTCGTTTGCGATTTCAGCGATAGCGCCTGCTCCGTGATAGGATGTAGCATTTAAGTTAATACGATTTGCCATGATGAAAAAACTCCCTTCTGAATAAATGGATCTGCTGGAATCAGCAGCCGTTCGTTTTGTTTGTGATTATATTAACAAAATCGGAGGGAAACAGAAAGTGACAGAAGAAGCAAAGTGTAACACTTTTGAAAAATTTGACATTGTGCAAAAAATAACAAACCGGAATTTGTGAAAAATGACAAGAGCCGCAGCTCTTTCCGTTCAGGAAAGAAGCTGCAGCTCCAGAAACAGTTTTTTTAAGTCCTCCGGCATTGCGCGGACGAGAAGACCGGCCAGCTCGGAAGGGGTGATGTCCATCCCGCCAAGTACCCATTTTACGGTCATTGTGATCGATCCCTGGCAGTACATTTCGAGGAGAAAATGCATTTCCTGCGTCACCGGGCGACCGCTTTTTTCGCGGATCAGGTTTTCGTAGAATGCCAGGATCAGTTCGAAATCATGCTCCCGCAGGGAGTTCTGTTTGTCGTAGCGGAAGGCGGCTGCGAAGAATGGCTTCTCCTCCTGGATGTACGTGAATTTCTTTTCCAGACTGTCGAAAACGGTCGTTCCGCGGCCCATATGTTCGAAGGATTTTGTCAGTAATTTATCAAAATACCAGTTGATCAGATCATATTTATCGAGAAAGTTGCGGTAGAAGGTCTGACGGGTAACGCCGCAGATTTCACAGATCTGGCGCACGGTGATCTCCTCGACCGGCGTCGTCTTCATGCATTCCTTCATGGATTCGGCAAGGCGGTATTTTGTTTTTTCACCTTTGGCAACAGATACAGTGGAATCAATCATCAGAGCAGTTTTCCTTTCGTTTCTAAAATCTTTGTATGGTTTATTATAACGCGAAACCGGAAAAATAAAAAGCCCTGAACACTTTTGAGAGTGACATCCTCCCCCACCTGTAGCTGGATGCAGAAAAACTGAAAGCATGTATGGAACGTCTGCTCAGCGAAAGAGAGCTGTACCGGCCGAATCGGGATAAAAAAGGAATTCCTAAGCGTCCGCGCTCTGTCTGACAGTATAAAGGTATTACGCCCTATTGTTGAAACGGGACGGAAAAACTGCTATAATGATCTAAAATGATACAAAAATGAGACGAAATGAAAACACAGAAGATGCAAAAGAGAAAAGAAAGATTAAACAATGGGAGAAACCTTGATGGAAAATAATATTTTTTTCGCGGACAAAAAGCCGCTTCGTTTTGAGGAGTATTTAAAGTATGACGAGAACAGCAGAGGAAACTTAGGCGAAGAGCTTCCGGTGCTCGTATACCGCATGCTGGAATACTCCCTGAAGGACGAACTGGTGCAGCGCTTCGGCAAAGAGACACAGGTAGAGATTTTCCGCAGCGCCGGACGCACGGCAGGTGAGTATTTCGCAAAACACATGCTGGATATGGATCAGCCGATGGATGCGTTTGCCAATCAGCTGCAGAACAAGATGAAAGAACTGAAGATCGGCGTACTGCGGATTGAGGATGTCGATGAAGAGAGCGGAAGAATTATCCTCACGGTGGCAGAGGACGCGGACTGCTCGGGACTTCCGGTGCTCGGAGAGACGGTCTGCAATTACGATGAGGGATTTATTGCCGGAGTGCTTTCTACGTATTCCGGAAAAATGTATACGGCAGTGGAAGTAGACTGCTGGGCAACGGGTGACCGTGTCTGCCGCTTCCATGCAAATATAGAAGAGTAAGTGGTGTTGGATGGAAAACAGAAACTGTGAACAATTATTTGAATATCTGCGGAGTATCCTGTATGACACGAAGGTACAGCCGCTGGATCTGGAAAAGCTGGATGAACCGTATCAGAAGCTCGGCATGGGGCTGCAGTACCTGGACAAGATGATCCAGGAAATGAAAGCGTATTCTGCGGCTCTTTCGAAGGGCGATCTGTCCGGCACAATTGCGACCCGGGGAAATTCGCTGTGCGATAATCTGAAAAACATTCAGGCGAATCTGAATCATCTGACATGGCAGGCAAAGCAGGTAGCAAAGGGGGATTATTCTCAGACGGTTTCGTACCTCGGTGAATTCTCAGATGCGTTCAACACGATGACGGCGCAGCTCCGTGAGCGGGAAAATGCGCTGCGGCTGGAAGCAGAGATGGAGAAACACCACGCCGACATGACGGAAAGCTACAATGCACTTCTGCTGGATCTGATCAGCGGAAGTGAAGAGGAAATTATTGTAACGAATGTGGACGGAACGAAGATTCTGTACTGCAACCGGGAGGGCGCAAGTGAGGATCTGAAGAATGAAGAGATCTACAAGATGTGTCTGCAGGAGGCTGCAAAAGAGCGGAGCAGTGATTCGGAGGCGCTGACCTCGGTGAAATGGTACTGGGAGGCAGAGGATTCTGAGCACCGCTTTTACAAAATCCGTTCGCGGACCATTGCCTGGGAGGACGAGAAGGCGTATACGCATATCATCCGCGAAGTGACCGAGACGAAACAGCGAGAGGAGATGCTGCGCCGGAAAGCCCAGAGGGATCCGATGACGGGGATCGGAAACCGCGCATTTTTCCTCGAAAAGGCGGAGGACATGCTGGAAAAAGAAGTCAGTATGGTGTTCTGCTACTGCGATCTCGACCATCTGAAATACATCAACGATCATTTCGGCCATGCCGAGGGCGACTGGTATATCCGCCATTTTGTACACACAGTGGAAAATCTGATCCGGAAAGAGGACATTTTTGCGCGGGTCGGTGGCGATGAGTTCTGCATTGTACTTCAGAACTGCCCGCTGCAGGCTGCAAAGGATAAGCTGCAGGTGATCCAGAATGCGTTCGAGAGCGAAAAGACGCACGAGTATCCGAAGAGCTTCAGCTGCGGTATGGTCGAGGTTCCCAAAGACCACGAGGAGCTGGATATCGTGAAAATTATCGAGGAGGCAGATGCGGTGATGTATCTGCAGAAGAAAAAACATCGGCAGAGCCAGCCGGAGCTGCAGAGAAAAGAATAGAAAAAAAGATCTCCGGGAAAACGGTGCATATCGAAATGCCGTTTTCCCGGAGATCTTTTAATTGGTTTTTCCTTCGTTAGCAAAATATTCTTTTGTCAGCTCTACCACCTTGCCCGAGAGCAGGAAGAGAGCGATCAGGTTCGGGATCGCCATGAGGCCGTTGAAGGTCTCCGCGATGCTCCACATCAGGCCGAGATTTGCGGTGGCGCCGAGGATGGCAACCAGCGAGTAAGCGGCCATGAAGTATTTCGTGATCTTTTCAGAGAACAGGAACTCGATGCAGCGTGCACCGTAAAGTCCCCAACCGAGGATTGTGGAAAAGGCGAAGCAGCACATCGCAAGTGCGGTGAACAGCGAAACCCAGTTTCCATACGTAGCGGTAAATCCGCTGATCGTCAGCTCCGCGCCGGCGGCCTGTCCGTAAGCAATGGAAGTGCCGCTGCAGAGGATAACGAGTGCAGTTAAGGTACAGATGACGATGGTGTCTGTAAATACCTCGAAGATACCGAACATACCCTGTTTGACCGGCTTTCTCGTATCGGCGCAGGCATGCGCGATGGAGCCGGTACCAAGACCTGCCTCATTCGAGAAGATACCGCGGGAGACACCTTTTTTCACACTCATGATCATGCTTCCGACGATACCGCCCGTCACAGCGGAAGGACGGAATGCACCCTTGAAGATCGACACGAAAACAGATGGAATCGTGTTGATGTTCAATAAGATAACGCCGAGGGCAAGGATGATATAAAACAGTGCCATAAACGGAACGAGTTTTTCCGTTACCTGTGCAATTCGTTTGACGCCGCCGAGCAGGATCAGCGCAACGAGCGCGGCGATGATGATTCCCTGGATTAAGTTGGAAAGCGAAACAGATTTTTCCGAGATCACATGGTAGTTCATCAGTGCGGAGTTGATCGCGGTTGTGATTGTATTAACCTGCGTTGCGTTTCCGGTTCCGAATACCGTCAGTACGCCGAAAGCGGCAAACAGGTAAGCCAGGAAATGCCATTTTTTGCCAAGGCCGTTTTTGATGTAGTACATCGGTCCGCCGACGAGCTCGCCGTTGGCGTTTTTCTCACGGTAGAAGACAGCCAGTGTAACCTCCGCAAATTTCGTACACATGCCGAGCAGGGCCGAAATCCACATCCAGAACACCGCACCCGGTCCGCCGATCGCGATAGCACCGGCGACACCGGCAATATTACCGGTACCGACCGTAGCGGCCAGCGCCGTACAGACCGCCTGGAACGGAGTAATTGCACCGTCGGACGCATCCTTTTTCCGGAACATTCGTCCGATCGTCGTGCGGATTGCATACGGGAATTTTCGAATCTGGAGAAAACGGGTGCGCAGACTTAAGTACAGTCCGACACCAAAAATACAGATCATAGCCGGAACACCCCAGATAAAATTGTTCACGGCACTGTTGACGGTTTCAATTAGTTGGAGCATAGATACCTCTTTCTTGAGCCCATTTCAGATACATTCCGGTTTGCGAAGATGTTCTTAGAAACAGGCTCTGCTGTTTGATCAGTGAGAAAGCAGTTGCCGGTTTGTTGCGTAAAAACAGGCAACTGCAGTACATAATGAAAAAAGTATATCATCTCATCTGCAATTTTCAAGTTTTTTTCTGAAAAAAGCGAAAAAATAGAAAGAATCCGGCGAAGTATGATAGAATAGAGAAAAAACAGAAAAGAGGATTATTGCCATGTTTCAGGTAATTGATATGCACTGCGACACCATTCCGGCTCTGCAGTGGAGGGAAAAGCAGGAACATCTCGCGGATGCGGATCTTCAGATCAATCTGGAAAAGCTGGAGAAAGGCGGCAGTCTCTGCCAGTGCTTTTCTCTGTTTACGTTTCTGAAGGGATTGAAAAATGAGACACCGTATGAGCATGTGAGAAAGCTGATTGATCTCTGGAGATCAGAAGTGGAACGATACCCGGATCGGATCCGCCAGGTAAAAACGTATGCGGATCTAATGCAGGTGCAGAAGGAAGGAAAAATAGGCGCGGTGATGACCGTCGAAGAGGGTGGTGTTTACGAGGGAAGCATCGAAAAACTGCATACGCTGTACGATCTCGGCGTGCGGATTTCCACACTGACCTGGAACTTCCCGAATGAGCTTGGATTCCCGAACCCGGCGCAGGAAGAGGGAAAACCATATCTTCCGGACCTTGCAAACGGGCTGACACCGACAGGAATTACCTTTGTCGAGGAGATGGAGCGGCTTGGCATCGTGATTGATCTGTCGCATTTAAACGACGCCGGAATCCGCGACGTTTTTGCCCACACGAAAGGCCCGGTCATTGCGTCCCATTCCAACGCGCGCGGCGCGTGCTTCCATCTGCGAAATCTTTCAGATGAAATAATTCGTCAGCTCGCAGAGCGTGGCGGCGTCACCGGTATCAATTTCTGTCCGTCGTTTCTGCGTGAGGAGGAGCCTGCGGCGAAAAAGGCATCGACGATGGATATGGTACGCCATATGAAATATCTGCGTAAGGTCGGAGGCATCGATATCATCGGCCTCGGAACCGATTTTGACGGTTTCAGCGGTGAGACGGATGTGCCGGACACCGCGCATATGCAGCATCTCGCAGATGTGATGAGCCACGAAGGCTTTACAGATGAAGAGATCGAGAAGGTCTTTTCCAAGAATGTACTTCGGGTGTTTAGAGAATGCTGGAAATAAAACTACAGTTCCGGTGACGCTGCCAGGAGCTCCTTCGTATAATCATTCTGCGGATGCGCAAACAGTTCTTCCGTCTCCGCACTCTCCACAATCCGGCCTTCCTTCATCACGAGAACCCGGTCGCACATCTGGTAGATCACGTTGAGGTCATGCGAGATAAAGAGAATCGAAAGCTGAAGCTCCTCCTGAAGCTGAACCATCAGCTCCATGATCTGTTTCTGAATCGTCACATCGAGAGCGGAAACCGGTTCGTCGGCAAGAATCAGGCGGGAGCCCTGGATCAGTGCGGCTGCGATGCTGACTCTCTGCCGCTGGCCGCCGGAAAGCTCATGCGGGCGGCGTTTCAGGTGATCTGCGGAGAGACCGACTTTCTCTGCCATCGCAAGAACCCGTTTTTTTCGTTCTTCTTTCGGAACCTTCTGCATCCGAAGCGGTTCTTCTAAAATCCAGGAGATTTTCTTCGCCGGATTCAGGGAAGAAAACGGATCCTGGAAAATCATCTGCGGATGGTCGACCTGCGAAATTATTTTGCCTTCATCTGGGCGGATAAAGCCTAAGATCACTTTGGAGAGTGTCGATTTTCCACATCCGCTCTCTCCGACGAGACCGAGAATTTCGTTTTCATGAAGCTCGAAAGAGATATCATGAAGCACCGTTTTTCTCTGCTTTCCTTCCTGATAGGAGGCAGAGATATGGCAGACTTCCAGAATGTTGTTTGGATTACTTTCGCTCATGTGTTATGCCTCCTTTTCTGATGCTGAAGCAGTTTTATTCCGTTTCCGAAGGGAAGTCCGCCGGTTCGGAATCGCGTCGAGCAGGCGGCGGGTGTAGTCTTCCTGCGGATGGAAAAAGACATCGTCCACACTGCCGGATTCTACGATCGTTCCATGATTCATAACGATGACCCGGTCACACAGCGAGCGGATGACGCCGAGGTCATGCGAGATAAAAAGAATCGCCGTGTGATGGTGTTCGTTGATCTTTTTCAGCAGTTTTAAAATCTGCGACTGAATCGTCACATCCAGCGCCGTCGTCGGCTCATCTGCGATCAGAAGCTTCGGTTCGGTGATGAGTGCCGCGGCGATCATCACACGCTGGCGCTGGCCGCCGGAGAGCTGATGCGGATATTTTCTGCAGAGCACTTCCGGGTCGGGAAGCTCGACCTCGCGCATCATGGCGAGCACTTTCTCATGGCGTTCCGACGGGGTGCAGTTTCCGTGGAGCAGCAGTCCCTCCGCAATCTGTTCCTCAATCGTCAGAACCGGATTCAGAGACGTCATCGGCTCCTGGAAAATCATGCTGATTTCCTTTCCGCGGATGCGCTGTAGCTCGTCCCGGGAAGCGTGTGCCACGGAGGCACCTTCATAGAGAATTTCCCCGCCGGAGACAGCCGAGTTTTCTTTTAAGAGCTGTAAAATTGAGAGCGCCGTCTGCGTTTTTCCAGAGCCGGACTCCCCGACGATACCGAGCGTTTCGCCCTGCTCGAGGGAAAAGGAGATTCCTTTTACCACCTCGGTCGGCGGCGTGGTATCGTAAAATGAAATTTTTAAATCGCGTACATCGAGAAGCGCCATATCAGTTACCGCCTTTCTTCTGTAATCCGTCGCCGAGCAGCGATACGCCGAGTGCCAGCAAAATGACGGCGAGCCCCGGGAAAATTGCGCCCCACGGAGCGGTCATCAGATAGAGCTGGGCTTCAGAGAGCATTCGTCCAAGCGATGCATCCGGCGGCTGGACACCGATGCCGAGAAAGCTCATACCGGCCTCGGAGAGAACGGCGTTGTTGAAGCCGATGGCCGCCATCGAAAGAAGCGACGGAACGGCATTCGGCAGGATATGGACAAACATGATCCGCAGGTGCGAGACACCCATCAGGCGGGCGCTTTTGACGTAATCCATGTCTTTGCGGGCGAGAAATTCACTTCGCGTGACGCGGGCAAAGCTAGGGATAAACACGATGCCGAGTGCGAGAATCACATTGTATTTGCCAGGCCCGAGCAGCGCAATAAACACGAGTGCCAGCAGGATGCCCGGGAAGGAAACGATGACATCGTTGATACGCATCAGAATTTCATCGATCCATCCGCCGAAGTAGCCGGTGAAAGCACCGACAAGAACACCGATGGATCCGCCGAGCAGCAGCGTGGCGAAAGCGACGAAGAACGTCGTGCCGGTTCCCTTTAAGACGCGGCTGAAAATATCGCGTCCGAAGTGGTCACAGCCGAACAGGTGCGAAAGGGACGGGGCAGCAAATTTCGCGGCGCCGTTCATCGCGTCCGGGTCGTACGGTGTGTAGAAAACGCCGACCAGAAGAAACAGAAACATAAAAACGGTGATGGCAGCTCCGAGGATCAGAGTGAGATTGCGTTTCTTTTTCATGATCTTAAAGCTCCTTTCCGTCTTTTACGCGGATCCGCGGGTCAATTCTGCCGTACAGCAGATCCACAGCGAAGTTGATGATGATAACGAGTGCGGCGATCAGCACAAGGATGCCCTGTACCACGGGATAATCGCGGTTTGAGATCGAAGTGATCAAGAGACTTCCCATGCCCGGAATTGAGAAAACCTGTTCCAGAATGATGCTGTTTGCCACGATATCGGCGATCGTCATGCCCCAGAAGGTCAGCACCGGGATCAGGGCATTTTTCAGCACATGGTGATACATGACGCGGCGCGCGCTGTTTCCGCGGGAATAGGCGGTGCGCACGTAGTCGGCATCCATCTGCGAGAGCACAGAGCTGCGCAGCATTTTGACCGCCATGGCACAGCGCGGAAGCGCGATGGCGGCAGACGGTGCAACAAGATAGCCGACAAAGGCGGTGAAGTTTTCGGAGATCGAAACGTAAGCGCCCGGCTGAAACCATTTGAGGATCAGACCGAAGAAGTATGTAATCAGAATGCCGATGAAAAATCCCGGGACGGACATGATGACCTGATTCAGCGTCATGATCAGTCGGTCGAGATGGCCCCCGGCGTGCTGCGCCGTGAAAATGCCGATCGGAATTGAGACGGCAAGGATCATCAGAAAGGCGATGATCGTGATGGTGATCGTAATCGGAACTTTATCGCGGATCAGATCGGTGACCGGCATCGAATAAGAATACGAGGTGCCGAGATCCCCATGGAAAAAGCCGGCTACCCACGAAGCATACCGTTCGAGAACCGGCCGGTCCAGTCCCATTTCTTTCTGCAGAGCCTCAATCCGCTCCGGCGTCGCCTCCGTTCCCAGCTGCGATTTCGCCGCGTCGCCCGGAATGACCGAAAAGGCGAAGAAGGATAAAAATGAGACGAGGAGCAGCGTCAGAATGAGGGAGCCGAATTTCTTTGCAATGTATTTCATAGAATGGAAATTCCTCCTTGTGTAATAAACGGTTTTTACGTACGTCATTTTTCATTGTAGACAATGCAGTGGTAAAAGGCAAGTTAAATTTGGGATAATATCCGCAGAGAAAAAGGCTTTCTGCGTGACCGGCGGGGACTGTGCAAAAAGCCTTTGAAATTTTGTTGTTTCAGTTTTCCATTTCTCTCCCGAGATATGTCGCGGCCACCTGGAGCAGTTTTTTCTCGGCCTCATTCGGCAGGGTTTCTTTATCCTTTTCGCAGAGAATCACAGACCCAATGGCGTCCCCTGAGGAAAGAATCGGAAAGATGAGCTCCGGCAGGGGCGGGGTGGAGTCATCATCCTCAAGAATCGAAAAATAAGCTTTCTCCCCCGGCCGCGCAAGCACCATTTTCCGGTTCAGAATTGCTTCCTCCAGCCGGCTGCTGATCGATTTTCCAAGATAACTTTTCTGTTCCGGTCCGCTCGCCGCTACAATCTGTTCCTGATCCGAAACGCAGACAAGGCACCCCGTCACCGCCGAAATCGACTTCGTAAATCCGGCCGCACACTCCGCCAGTTCCTCCATCGGAGAGTATTTCTTTAAAATAATCTCCCCTTCCCGCCCCGTATAAATCTCCATCGACTGCCCCTCCCGGATCCGCATCGTACGCCGAATCTCCTTCGGAACCACCACACGCCCCAGATCATCAATCCTCCGAACAATTCCCGTCGCTTTCATATTAAAAATTCCTCCTGTTTCCACATACTTTCCATAATTTGTACTGTATGGATAGTATGTGGAAACAGGAGGAAATTATACAAGAAAAGTCTATCCATTGTTATATCGAAAGTATATAATAAAGTTATTGTACGAACAGTTCGAACTGCGTTTTGAACTGCCGAAGAACAGGAGCGATTGAGGACTGAAATATTTTGATGTGAAAAAGAAAGATCTCCGGGAACAACATTCTGTCGATGTTTCCCGGAGATTTTTTTAGGCTTATATGATGGGATTTCTGCATTCTTTACATTATGTATTCGGAAGCGCGGCCCGCAGAAGATCCAGAAACTGTGTCGTTTCCGGTGACGGATGAAGCGCAGAGAGAACACCGTAGGGAATCCGTTCTTCGGTTTCGAAAGGAATGCTGACAAGGGAAGGATGCAGGTCGTGCCATTCTCTCCGATCGCGAGCGGTCTGCTCTCCAGTAAAATCATAACCGGGACAAAATTTGATGCGGTGGACGATGTCCGCAAATTCGTTCCGCAGCTTACGAAAGAAAATATTGCGGCAAACCAGCCGATTCTCGACTTGCTCGCAAAATATTCTGCATTAAAAAATGCGACATCCGCACAGATCTGCCTGGCATGGATGCTGCACAAATACCCGAACGTCGTTCCGATTCCGGGATCCAAAAACCAGGAGCGCATCCTCGAAAATCTCGGCGCATGGAACGTGGAGCTGACCGATGCCGAATTTGCAGAACTGGAGCAGGCACTTGACGCATGTACCGTCTTCGGCCACAGAGGCCATGTGGAGTCGGAACAGACAAGTTTTGGAAAAAACTGGGCGAAGAAATAGACAATTGAAAAATTTTATACTTCATAGAAAAGAGATCCTTCGCAAGGAAAAAGGTTCAAAAGCCTCGTACTTGCGGGGATCTTTTTCATTCTTGCTGGATGTTTCAATATGGTCGTAACGGGCCTCACTGTTCAACTTGTATGGTATTATAAAAGACGGAGTTATTGGGAAAAATATATAGTTTTAAATACGACTATTGGACAAAATGCATAATAAACGAGCAAAAAACGCGCAAAAAGAGCAAAAAGAACGGCGAAAAACAGCAAATAGACATGTGGACACGCGACCACATATAGCAGCATAGACAACAAGTTTTGGAAAAGGTAGAATAAATACATCAAAAGTACTAGTACCGATGCAAAAAACCAACTCTTATTATCTACAGTGCACAAAAAGGAGTTGAAAAGTGATATGGAAAAGAAACCAGTGACTAG
>OIYO01000987.1_pt1 | contig 18550 bp, 13 predicted proteins | sample 1588191 | NCBI WGS metagenome assembly OIYO01 (sample SAMN03283275) | human gut metagenome | biome: human-associated habitat; material: feces | host: Homo sapiens | place: Peru | collected 2012 | reverse complement strand
TTCAAAAAAGCGCAAAAAAAGACAAGGAATTTATCCTTGCCTTAATTAAATTACATTAATGAACGATATAATGCTTCGATATCTTCAACTGTGCATTCTCTTGGGTTACCAGGACGGCAAGCATCGTTGAATGCATCGATTGATAATTGGTGAAGGTCTTCTTCCTTAACAATACCCTTTAATGAGCATTCGATACCTACATCACTAGCTAATTGCTTAACAGCATCGATAGCAGCCTTGCGGTATTCTTCTTGGCTCATTTCATCAACACCCTTAACACCCATAGCACGAGCGATTTCACGGTATTTTTCACCACTTACACAAGCATTGAATTCCATAGAAGTTGGAAGTAATGTAGCACAAGCCTTACCATGTGGCATATCGTAGTAAGCACTTAATGTGTGAGCCATAGCGTGGTCAACACCAAGACCTACGTTAGAGAAGCCCATACCAGCGATGTATTGACCTAAAGCCATACCTTCTCTACCATCTTTTTCATTATTTACTGCAGCTCTTAAGTTCTTAGCGATTAATTCAATAGCCTTGATATGGAACATATCAGATAATTCCCATGCTCCAGCTGTAATATAGCCTTCAATTGCATGTGTAAGTGCATCCATACCCGTGGCTGCAGTGAGTCCCTTAGGCATGCTTGACATCATGTCAGGATCTACAACAGCAACAACCGGAATATCGTGTGGATCCACACATACCATCTTACGATTCTTCTCTGCGTCAGTAATTACATAGTTAATAGTAACCTCTGCAGCTGTACCTGCTGTAGTAGGAACTGCAATAATTGGAACTGCCGGATTCTTAGTATCTGCAACACCTTCAAGACTTCTTACATCTGCAAATTCAGGATTATTGATTATGATACCGATTGCCTTGGCTGTATCCATTGAAGAACCACCACCAATAGCGATTAAGTAATCTGTTCCAGCATTCTTAAATGCTTCTACACCTGTCTGTACATTCTCAATAGTTGGATTAGGCTTGATGTTCGAATATAATTCATAAGGGAAGCCATTATCATCAAGAACTTTAAGGACCTTTGCTGTTACTCCAAACTTTACAAGATCAGGATCTGAACATACAAATGCTTTCTTGAATCCTCTTGACTTAACCTCTGTTGCAATCTCCTGGATTGCACCTGCTCCATGATAAGAAGTTCCGTTCAAAATAAATCTCTGTGCCATAAAAACGCCTCCATAATTATAAAATTGTTCACTTTTAACAAGTTGAATACATTTTAACATTGTGATAAAAAAATAACAAGCCACGTTTTATTAAAAAAATATAATAAAATTATGATTTCTTATAAACAATTACCCTTTATCTTCTTTGGAATAAATGTTATACTTATAACAATCAGTGTTTAATTAGTATAAGAGTAATTAACAATTTAACATTAAAAGGAGATACAGACATTATGAATATATCAGAATCAGTAAAATACATCGGTGTTGACGATACTACAATAGATTTATTTGAAAGCCAGTACGTTGTTCCAGAAGGCGTTTCATATAATTCATATGTAATACTTGATGAAAAGATTGCAATCATGGACACAGTCGATAAACGTGGAATGAAAGAATGGGAAGATAATCTCTTAAAGACTTTAGACGGAAAGAAAGCTGATTATGTAATAGTTCAGCATATGGAGCCTGATCATGCTGGAAGCCTTGCAAGACTTCTTGAACTTTTCCCTGATATAACTGTTGTTGGCAATGCAAAGACATTTGTTATGATTAATCAGTTCTTTGAAAATATTAACATTAAGGATTCCCTCACAGTCAAAGAAGGAGATACTCTTAATCTCGGTTCTCACACTCTTACATTCGTTATGGCTCCAATGGTTCACTGGCCAGAGGTAATGGTAACATATGAAAGCAGTGAAAAAATTCTTTTTTCAGCAGATGGATTCGGAAAATTTGGAGCGCTCTCTCTTACTGAGAATGAAGACTGGGCATGCGAAGCCAGAAGATATTACTTTAATATAGTTGGCAAGTATGGTGCGCCAGTGCAGACTTTATTGAAGAAAGCATCAGCACTTGATATTAAGACTATATGTCCATTACATGGTCCTGTATTATCTGATAACCTTGGATATTACCTTGACTTATATAATACATGGAGCAGTTATCAGCCAGAAAGCAAAGGTATATTCATAGCATATGCATCTATTCACGGTAACACTGCTGTTGCAGCCAATAGATTTGCAGATATACTTCGTAATAAGGGCGTTGAAAAGGTTGTTGTTACTGACCTTTCCAGATGTGATATTGCAGAAGCCGTTGAAGATGCTTTCAGATATGACAGAATGGTTTTAGCTGCTGCAAGTTATGATGCAGGTGTATTCCCAATTATGCAGGATTTCCTTCATCATCTTCAGTCAAAAGCATACCAGAATAGAACTATAGGACTTATTGAGAATGGCTCATGGGCTCCAACAGCAGCTAAGACAATGCGTGGTATACTTGATACAATGAAGAATATTACAATTGTTGAACCTGTTGTCACAATTAAATCAGCACTTAAAGAAAATGATATTCCGGCATTAGAAGAACTTGCTGATGCTTTAAAATAAACAATTTCCATTTCTATCTATAATGAAACAACAATATTGTTAAAGAGGGTGTTTTTATGAACAATTTCGCTGTTATAACAAAAGCAGAGCAGGACGTTGCTAAAGCAAAAGCACATTTATCTGTCCTTAAACAGAATATAGCTGACACTAAAACCAAACTTGATCAGGCAAAGAGTGATTACGAAAGTAATATTAATACAGCTCCAACCGATAATTCCGGTATTCATGATTTAATTTTGTCAGTAGATCTTACAAAGATTGAATTGAATAAAGCAGAAGCATCCCTTTTGTCACTTAATGATAAAATTAATACTGCCAAAGAAAATTCAAAGCATGCTTCAGATATACACTCTGCAGCAAAGCAGAGAACTATCGAGATGGGAGACAAATTCTATTCAGTTAAGAAAAAAGCCGATTCTTTTAAAGACAGCATCAATCAGGTAACTGAGGCTCTTGACGCTAAGAAAGCTATATATGATGAGTATGCTGGCTCATCTGATAATTCCCAGGATAAAATTGATGAAGCAAAAGTTCAGCTTAAAGAATTACAAGAAAAATATACTAATACGGTTACATCTATTCAGGACCTTCAGGAAGAATATGACCGAAATTCAGCTCTTATATCAGGAAGAAAAGCAATGCTTGAAAAGGCTGAAGCTGAAGAAGCTGAAAAGAAAAAAGAATATGAGCAGATTCGTACAACAGAAACTTCTAAGAAAGTGGCTTATGACCATGCTGTTGAAGCGCAGAACAGACTTAAACCAGCATATGAAGAAGCAGTTACTGCAGAGTCATCCGCAAAAGAAGAATATGACATTGCTGCCAGACAGCTTGAAGAAGCAAAAAAAGCATATGATGATGCAGTTAATGATGAAGCTTCTAAGGAAAAATTCTATAATTCACAGGTTGACATAGGACGTGATTCTCATAATTATGATTTTGATGCTATTCTTGATAATTTAAGAGCAGAACAGAAGAAAGTTTCATTAATAAACGATTATACTATTAACAACCCTGCTATCCAGGATTACTGCAAAGATTTAATTCTTTATAATCTTACAATAACCGGTTATAAAAATATATCTTTTGGTGAATGGATTAGTAATTTAAGAGGTTTATCAGGTCTTTCATATATACAGGTACGATATACCATGAATGATATTCCAGAAAAAACCAATTATTCATGTGAGATTAAGAATGACCCTGAAGGCAGAATTGATATATTTGAATGTGATATTACTGATATGACTAATGTAGTCAAAAGGCCTTTCTTTACTGAGAAAGATTTCCTTTCTGGAAATGACATCTATCAGTTGAGCCTTAAATCGATTCAGTATGATATTAATAATGCAGAGATTGCTTACAATACATCCAAGACAACAACAGATAATGCGGCATCTGATCTCGAAGAAAAGAAAAAAATTGTTCCAGAACTTAAAGATGTCTATGAAAAAGCTGTCAAGAATGCTGAATCAATCAAGATGAATTATAACACCCAGCGTGCTATGGTTAACCGTTCTAAGGCTGATTATGATGAAGCTGCCAAGGTATCTGCTGATGCATATAAAGTATTTGAAGAATACAAGGCTAAAGCTGATTCTATACTTGAAGAGTATAATAGAATAACATCAACAACATCTTCTATTAACATTGAATATGAGAATGCCAGAAAGAATGTAGAAAAGATTCTCAATGATATTGATAGTGCTAAAAGCAACATAAAGAAACTTGAAGAATTTGATAGCAATTCTGTTTCTATGCTTAATAATGCCAAGCAGGAATATGAAGAGGCAAAAGCTCGATATGATGAAGTAATTGATGCCCAGCATAATGCTGCTGAGAATATGCCACAGATTAAAGCAGAACTTGATGAATGTATCAAAGATGAAGAAGCTAAGAAAAAAGCTATGGAAGACGCTCTTGCGGATGAAATGAATATGCGCAAGAAAATTAAACAGACTAACGATGATATCAACCAGATACGTTTCAGACTTCATGAAGCAGAAGAAAAACTCAGTAAAGCTCAGGCTAATTCAGATGCTAATGGAAGAACTGCTGAATCACTAAAGTTAGCTTATGATAATGCCAAGACAGAATATGAAAAAGCTAATTATACATATACACAAAGCAGTAGTATATGCAGTCAGCTTTCTAAAGTTTTTTATAAGCTTAATTATGAGGCTACACGAAGTGACTATAATAAAACAGATTATGATGAAGCCAAAACTGCATATGATTCTGCTTTACAGAAATTCAGCCAGTTAACAGGTATGACGTTTAACTATATAGACAAAACAGACTCTACTACAGATAATCAGCAGAGTTCTAAGAATTCTGAAGTTAAAGAAAAGGGATTATTTTCTAAATTCTTTGGTGGAAAAAAGAAATAATCAGTTAAATACAACAAATATAACAGGATGGACTAATTAATGCTTTCAACAATTGAATCAATAAACAACGTAATCAATAACTTTATCTGGGGTCTTCCAGCTATGATATGTATAATCGGTGTCGGTATCGTATTAAGTATAAGAACCAGATTTATCCAGATAAGGAAATTTCCTTATGCAATGAAGATAACTATAGGGCGCATGCTCAAGAAGCGTATTGCTTCTGACGGCGCCCTTACGCCATTTCAGGCAGTCTGTACGGCTCTTGCAGCAACCGTTGGAACCGGCAACATTGCTGGCGTAGCCGGTGCAATTGCAATAGGCGGTCCTGGAGCTGTATTCTGGATGTGGATATCAGCTATTCTTGGAATGTGCACTAAATTCTCTGAAGTTGTTCTTGCGGTACATTTCAAAGAAACTAATGATAGAGGCGAACTTGTTGGCGGACCAATGTATTACATAAAGAACGGACTTAAAAAACATTGGCACTGGCTTGCTTATCTTTTCTCAGCACTGGGAGTACTTACTGTATTTGGAACAGGTAATGCAACACAGGTTAATACAATTACTGCTGCTATAGATTCAGCTTTAATTAATTACAATATTATTTCTTCCGATTCAACACATATAGTTAATCTTATAGTTGGAATTATCATTATGATTCTTATTGCGCTTATTATGATTGGCGGTATTAAGAGAATAGGTAAAGTTACAGAAAAACTAATTCCATTTATGGCTATACTTTATGTAATTCTTGCTATTGGCGTTATAATAGCTAATATTTCAAATGTTCCTGCTGTATTCAAGTCAATATTTGAAGGTGCATTTTCTCCTGCGTCAGTTACAGGTGGAGCAGTTGGAAGCTTCTTTATGAGTATGAAAAAAGGTGTCTCAAGAGGTATCTTTTCTAATGAAGCCGGTCTTGGTACAGGATCAATTGCACATGCATGTGCAGATACAAGAAAACCTGTAAAGCAGGGCTTCTTCGGGATTTTTGAAGTATTTGTAGATACCATAGTAATATGTACATTAACTGCACTTGTTATATTATGCAGTGGTGTGCCTGTAGGATATGGTCAGGCTGCCGGAGCAGAACTTACTATATCTGGTTTTACATCTACTTATGGTGGATGGGTAACAATATTTACTGCTGTAGCAATGTGCTGTTTCGCATTTTCAACAGTTATTGGCTGGGGACTTTATGGTCAGAGATGTATCGAATTTCTTTTTGGTCCTAAATCCATCAAACCTTTTATGGTTATTTACTCATTTGTTGCTGTTATAGGTGCAACTATGAACTTAGGTCTTATGTGGAATATTGCAGAGACATTCAACGGACTTATGGTAATTCCTAACCTCATTGCTGTATTCCTCCTTTCGGGTACAGTTGTACAGCTTGTAAAAGATTATTTTAATGACGAAGGCAAGAAGAAGGTAAATTAATAATGAAGCACATACTGCTCATAGCTACTGGTGGAACAATTGCATCTAAAGATAATGGCGATGGACTTACACCATCTATTGATGTTAATATTTTACTTGAATATATTCCAGCTATAAGACACATATGTTCAATTACTGGAATATCCATTATGAATATCGACAGCAGCAATATGAACACAGATTATATTGCCAGAATATCCGAATGTATTAAAGATAACTATGATAATTATGATGGATTTGTAATAACTCATGGAACTGATACATGTGCTTATACTGCTGCAGCATTATCATACCAGCTTGTAAATCTATCCAAACCTGTTATTCTTACTGGCTCTCAATTACCAATTGATGCAGATGGTACAGATGCTATTGATAATCTCGCGCATGCATTTATTTATTCATGTGAAGATATTTCTGGCGTATTTCTTGCATTTTGTAACAAATTAATATCTGGAAGGCATGCCAAGAAACTTAGAACAACAAGTTTTAATGCATTTGAAAGTATTAATTATCCTGTTATTGCAACAATACAAGATAATAAAGTAGTCTATAATAACGATATAGATATCTTTAAATGTAGTGGTAAATTTCATATTGAAACTGATATGTGCACTGACATAATGATTATTAATTTATTTCCAGGAATAGATTATAAAAAATTTGATTACATTGAATCATCATGCAAAGGAGTTATCATTCAGGGATATGGCCTTGGCGGTATACCAGATAATATTACAGATTATATTCACAATCTGATTAGCAATGGTATATGTGTTGTTGTAACAACACAATGTCTGTATGAAGGAATAAATCTTAATGTTTATGAGATTGGACATAATCTTGCCAGAGAAAATGTCATTAATGGAAAAGATATGACTATAGAAAATCTAACAATGAAGCTTATGTGGTCTCTGGCACATTTTAATAATATTGATAATATTAAGGATTTTATAGAAAAGGAGTTATATTAATATGCTGACTGAACAAAGACACGAAATAATTCTTAATCTTTTATCTGAAAAAAGAAGTATAACCGTTACTGAACTTAAGGAACTGCTTAACACATCAGAATCAACTATACGGCGTGATCTTAATACACTTGATGAACAGGGTAAATTAACTAAAGTATTTGGTGGAGCTGTAGAGAAGAATAATGGAGTCTCAACTACGGAATTATCTGTTTCTCAGAAAGCTACAGTCAATACTGAAGAAAAGAAGAAAATTGCCATGTACGCGGCAAAGCTTGTTTCACCTAATGATTTCATATATATAGATGCTGGAACAACCACAGAATATCTTATTGATTATCTTGAAGAGAAAACCGCAACTTATGTAACTAATGCTGTTACACATGCAAGAAAACTTGCAATTGCAGGCTTTAAAGTAATACTTATTGGCGGGGAACTTAAAGGAATAACTGAAGCTGTCGTTGGTAATCAGGCAATTATTACTATAGACAGAATGAATTTTAATAAAGGTTTCTTTGGAACTAACGGAATAACTGAAAAATCAGGCTTCACAACTCCTGATATTAATGAAGCACTTGTTAAAGAAACAGCATTTGCACATTGTCATTTCAAATATATTCTTACAGACAGTTCCAAATTCGGAGAAACAAGTGCAGTAACATTCGGAAGTATTAACGAAGCTACTATTATTACAGACAAAAAAATTGGCAGCTTTGCGAAGCTGCCAAATATAATAACAGTATAATTAAATCTAATATTACAGCACGCTGGCAATGATTTTACTTATAATAAGAACAAAGTTCCTGTCAGAATCATTCCAGCGGCTTTTATGATTAAACACATCATAGAAGAAATAATATTTTCTATATTTAAATTCAAACCATGCACTGATGAATGCCATTATATTACTGTCTGATAACTCATTATATAATTCCTTATGCCATGCCTCAACAGATGAAACAATACCTATTGACATAGAATTGTTCTTATTATATCTAGATAAGAATTCCTTATCATTAAGAATATTCGTCATATCCGGCATTCTCTTATATTCACCACAAGAATATATAAGCTCAGAATTATCATTATATATTCTCAGTCCATCAATCTCAAACTGCTCTATAATATTATTAGCAACATCATCAATTGCATCTTTTCCTCTGGATACAAGATCAAGGATCATATCAGATACCACGCCTGACATATATTCTGAATGTTCAGATAAATCAAGGATTTTATGTATACGTCTGCTGTTATTTTCAAGTGAACCATGCTTGCTTTCATTATATATAATAAATCTGTTTCGTCCTTTTTCTTTTGCAAGGTACAGGCATTTATCAGCTTTTCTGAAAAGTTCCTCATAATCCGTTCCATCTTTAGGAAACAGACTTACACCAACAGAAAGAGTAACCCCAAAATCATCAATTCTGCTGTCAAATGCATATTGTAATTCCTTACGCATGGTTGTGAGGAGAATCCTCAAAGCCTCTTCGTCTTTAATATTATTAGTGAATATATAGAATTCATCTCCACCAAATCTTCCAGCAATTCCCCGTCCGTTAAGATTAGCATTAATAATGCCTGCTATCTTACTTAATACTTCATCGCCAAAAAGATGACCATATGTATCATTAATGCTCTTGAAATTATCAACATCAAACATAATCATATAATGAATCTTATCATCCCTGGATACAATTACCGATTTAGTATATTCCATGCATGCACGTTTATTAAGAAGTCCAGTGGCAGAATCAACAGCTTCACTTGTTGCATAATAAGGAATAACATCTGAAACACTTCCATCAACAGTCTCAAGATAACCTGCAACAACAGACGTTTTATTCGTTGAAAACAGGCTGTCGCCATTCACTTTGAACTTGTACAGTTCATCGTTATGCTCGTCAAGCGGCAGGTAAACCATACAGCTGATCATATTAGAACCATTCTTTAAATAATTATAAAATGTAGCAAACTCCTTACGCTCTGAATCAGACCTCAATATTCTTAACATTCTTTCCCTGAACTGTTCCAAAGTTCCCTTAATAGGTGCATTGCACTGATTACCACGGTACAGATATATTGTAAATATATCCGTGTAAGAATTGTAATCAAACAAATAATTTCTGTATGTAGAAAGTATTGTCCTGTACTTATTGACATTGTCCAAAGCCATAAGATACCTGCTCTCAACTGCTGAAAGAAAATAACATCTGGCTTCAATTACATTCTCACCTGACAGAATCTTCCCATTATTAGAAATTACCATATCTGTCCAGTAATATTCACCAATTCCATTTCTTAACAGAATCAGCATTCTGCAATTCTCACCTGGTTTAAGTGTCTCAAAAGCCATCTTAAAATCCTTAAGATTATCCTGATGAACAATATCAAGGAAATTAATACCCACAAGTTTTTCTACGAAATGATAGAAATGTTCATCCGCATTAATAACTTCATAATTTCTTCTGATTAAAACATCACAATATGCAACACAATTCTCTTTTCCAAAATGATTCTCTGATATAATCATAGTTCACGTCTCCATCCTGATAAATTATTATCATTGTAACACGAATATGACGAATTATCTAGGGAAAAATATATTAACTTATGAAGATGACTGTTGCAATAATATTTTACAATAATTCGCTTAAAATATTGACATATCATCACTATACATATAAGGTTGTCCTTAAAGGGACAGCCTTATTTATTTATCATAATGGCTATTACAATGAAAAGTACGGAAACAAGGTGATTATTATGAATACAGATATTAAACTTGTGGCTCTTGATTTAGACAGGACAACTCTTAATTCAGAAAGCCATCTGTCAGAAGTAAACAGACAGGCATTAATTGACGCCATAAGCAACGGAGTACATGTATGTATCGCAAGCGGGCGTGCATTTGACACGCTGCCTGAAGATGTCATATCAGTTCCCGGAATTGAATATGCAATAACAAGCAATGGCGCTGCCATCTACCGTATTGCAGGCAAAGAGTGCCTTAAATCCTATGTTCTTACACCAGAATCAGTAAAGACAATTCTTAAACTCACAGAGAATGATATTGTAACATATGAAGCATTTATAAAAGGACAGGCATTCGCTTCAACAGAATATACAGCCCACCCTGAAAAATACGGTGCTACAGAACACTCACTTGCCTATGTCAGGAAAACAAGAATTCTTAAAGACGACATTGTATCCTTCATACTTGAACACTGCCATGAATTAGACAGTATTGACATAGTAGTCGGCGATGAAGAATTAAAGAAAAACATAATGGACAGAATACGCAATGCAACTGACGAAGTGTACATGACAAGTTCTATCAGCCAGCTTCTTGAGATATCATATAAAGACGCAGGCAAGAAATCAGGCGTTAAGTTCTTAACAGAATACCTCGGTCTGTCCCGTGAAAATGTAGCGGCCTTCGGTGACGCAGACAACGACACAGACATGATAGAATACGCCGGCGTAGGAATAGCAATGGAAAACGCCGCACCACACCTGAAACAAATAGCCGACCACATAACCCTCCACCACGATAAAGACGGCGTAGCATACGCATTCCGCAACATACTTAATATATGTTAATCTTGGGTTTTGTCATTACTTTAATACACAACGATACCTGTCTGTAGCTGAAACCCGACTATAGACGAGCTGTGTTGGAGTTAATACCGCTATATACAAAAGGTCGGTGTTTGAAGTCTCGTTCAAGCGAAGCGCGTTTGACTTCAAGCACCGTAATAAACTCTGTAGATAGCGGTATTTACTCCAACTAAGCGAGGATATCGGAGGGTGTCAGCCACAGACAGGTATCGTTGTGTTATAATTATATAATCAAAGCCAAAGATTACCACAGATTAATTTCAAGGTTGAAATGCGTCTGCAAAATGTGTAAAATATTATGAGATTTATTTAGCAATATAAGGAGATTAATAATGAACGAACAGGATTGTAAGAAATTAGCAGAGCTCTTATTCCCTGATGTGGATAAGACACCTGATTATTATGAGGAGAAATACCCATATAGAAAACTTCCAAACAAGGCAGAGGTAACAAGATTAGGTCCAAGCCCTACAGGCTTTATCCATCTTGGCAATCTCTACAGTGCTTTAGCTGATGAGAGAATCGCACACAAGAACGGTGGTGTATTCTACTTAAGAATTGAAGATACTGATGCCAAAAGAACTGTTGAAGGTGCTGTTGACCTTGTAATCAATTCTTTAAGATATTTTGATATTGAATTTGATGAAGGTGCAGGCTTCCCGAATTCTGACCCGGTTAATGCATACGGACCATATTACCAGACACAGAGAGTTGATATATACCATACATTTGCAAAGGAACTTGTTCTTAAAGGACTTGCTTACCCTTGCTTTTGTACAGAGGAAGAACTTGAGGCTGTAAGATTACAGCAGGAGGCTGACAAGGTTCTTACTGGATATTATGGCAAATATGCTGTATGCCGTGACCTTTCTTTAGAGACTATCGAAGAAAATCTTAAGGCTGGAAAGCCTTATGTATTAAGACTTCGTTCACAGGGAAGTCCTGAGAATGAAATCACATTTACAGACAGCATTAAGGGAGAGATTAAGCTTCCAGAGAATATCCATGATGTAGTTCTTCTTAAGAAAGATGGTATACCTACATATCATTTTGCACACGCAATTGATGACCACTTTATGAGAACGACAACAGTTGTCCGTGGTGGTGAATGGCTTGCTTCTGTTCCAATCCACTATGAATTATTCCATGTATTAGGCTTCAAGATGCCAAAATACGCACATACAGCCCACCTTATGAAGTTTGATGAGGAAACAGGCGGAAAGAGAAAGTTATCTAAGAGAAAGGATCCGGAGCTTTCACTTGATTACTACAGAAAAGATGGATATCACCCATACACAATGAAAGTTTATCTTCTTACACTCCTTAACTCTAACTTTGAGGAATGGCATGAAAAATTCCCTGACAAGGATATCAATGAATTCCCATTCTCTGTAGATAAGATGAGTGTTTCAGGTGCATTATTTGATAAGGAAAAGCTTCATAACATCTGTAAGAATGAGCTTTCTAAATTATCAGAGGATGATTTATACGAATTTCTTCACAACTGGGCATTAGAGAATGAACCTGAGCTGGAAAAGGTATGGTTTGCTGACAAAGAGAAGTTACTTGCTATATTAAGACTTTACATGGGTGTTGGTGCCAAGAGAAGAAGAAAAGACTTTATGTATGCTAAGCAGATATTTGAACTTATCAGTTTCTTCTTTGATGGCGAATCAGGTGAAAGAGACGAGTTCAGATTAGCTGATGACGAGGTTAAGGCTATTCTTAATGATTACCTTGCAGCTTATGACCATAATGATGATAACAGCATGTGGTTTAACAAGCTTAAGGAAATAGCTGACAAGAACGGCTATGCTTCTGATATGAAAGCTTACAAGGCTAATCCTGAGAACTTCAAGGGTAATGTATCGGACGTTGCAGAGGTTGTAAGAATTGCTGTAACCGGCAGAGCTAATACTCCTGATCTGTGGACTATTGTTCATATCATGGGTGAAGAGCAGATGAAAGAGCGTATAAGCCGTTTCCTTTAATTAATACTAGTTTATAAGTCAACATAATAAGGAGGCTATGTAATATGTATGACCTTATGATAATCGGCAGCGGACCTGCAGGAATATCTGCTGCACTCACTGCTAAAGCAAGAAATCTTAACTTTATATGGTTTGGTTCAAGAGCACTAAGCACTAAGATAGATAAAGCCGAGAAAATCATGAATTATCCGGGACTTCCTGCTGTTACAGGAAGTGAAATGCAGTCTGTGTTCTTAAAGCAGATTGACGACTGTGACATTACTATAACAGAGGCACAGGTTAACTCTATATATGACTGCGGCGGTTATTTTGCAGCCGGAGCTGATAATGAGATATATGAAGCCAAATCTGTCATAATGACTGTTGGTATGACAACAACAAGAGAGATTGAAGGCGAAGCAAGACTCCTTGGTTGTGGCGTAAGCTATTGTGCTACATGTGATGGAGCATTATATAAGAATAAGGATATTGCTGTTATATGTGCATCACCTAAATTCGAGGACGAAGTAACGTTTTTAGCAGGACTTGCTAACCATATATACCTTTTCACACCATATAAGGAAACTGAGTTAAAATGTGACAATATAACGCACTATCACGGATTTCCTGCAAGTGTTGACGGAGATAAGAAGGTAGCTTCAGTAACTTTCAAGGGAGAAGCTATCCCTGTAAGCGGAGCTTTCTTCTTAAAGGATTCTATTAATCCGGGTGTATTATTATCAGGACTAGATATGGCTGGTGGACATATTATTGTTGACAGAACTCAGAAGACTAACATTGATGGTGTATATGCCGCAGGCGACTGTACAGGCAGACCTTATCAGTATGCCAAGGCTGTTGGTGAAGGAAATGTTGCTGTACACAGCGTACTTGAATATCTGAAAGAACATAAAGATAATTAGTTTTACAGGAGACGATTAATAATGGGCGAGATATGGGATATCTATGATGTCAATAAACAACTTACAGGCCGTACTATGAAACGTAATGACTGGAACATGAAAGATGGGGATTATCACCTGACTGTTCTTGGCATAATCAAAAGACCTGATAATACATTTTTAATAACACAGAGAGTCTTAACTAAAGCATGGGCACCGGGGCACTGGGAAGTCTCAGGCGGTGCATGCCAGGCTGGAGAGACATCTTTTCAGGCTGTCTGCCGTGAAGTATTAGAAGAAACCGGCGTTGATGTATCACAGGCTGATGGCGGCTTTGAATTTTCTTACAGAAGAGATAATCCTGAAGAAAAGGATAATTATTTTGTTGATATCTATAAGTTTAACATGGATATTACAGAAGCAGATATACATTTACAGACAGAAGAAACTGCCGGTTTCAGATTTGCTACAGCAGACGAAATCAAAGCTATCGCTGACAGGGGAGAATTTCTTCATTACGACAGCATCAAGAAGGTTTTTGAATAATTAATTTAAAGACAGGGAGTTTTTACATGCAGAAATATCTTAAAAAATACTGGTTTTTTGCCATTCTAGCACCTTTATTCATGGTGGGCGAGGTTCTTGCGGACCTCGTTCAGCCTCGTTTAATGAGCACCATCGTGGATGAAGGTGTTTTAGGTTTATCTAATAACGGTGTTGGTAATCTGAATCTTGTACTTACCGAAGGACTTAAGATGATAATATTCGTAATTCTTGGCGGATTATCCGGTATCTTATGTGGTGTGTGTGCTAATATTGCATCGCAGAATTTTGGTAATGATTTAAGAAAAGATATATTTAAAAATATTATGTCTTTCTCCTTCGAACAGACTGACAAATTCTCTACAGGTTCACTTATCACAAGAGTTACCAACGATATAACACAGTTACAGAATTTTATCCAGATGAGTATGCATGGTTTTATAAGGACATTTATGCTTTTTGCCGGCGGCATAATATGCATGTTATCCCTTAATCTAAGCTTTGGTGCAGTTATCGCATGTGCACTGCCGCTTGTAACCATATGTGTTATATATTTTCTTTCTAAAGCTAATCCACTTTTTTCAAAACTGCAGCAAAAGCTTGATAATGTTAATAATGTAATGCAGGAAAATGTATCAGGTTTCCGCGTTGTCAAAGCATATGTTAAAGAAGATTACGAAAAAGAGCGGTTCGGAAAATCCAATGACGACCTTGTAAATACTCAGCTTAATGTGCTGATGATTTTCTCATATATGCAGCCAATTATGAATATTATTCTCAACCTGTCTGTAGTTGCAGTTATCAAGGTCGGTGGTATTCAGGTTGCCAACGGTTCTGTAACACCAGGTAATGTCATGGCAGCAATTACATATGTCACGCAGTCACTTAATGCAGTTATGCGAATGACTAATATGTTCCAGACCGCATCAAGAGGTATTGCTTCAGGCAGAAGAATTAATGAAGTGCTTGCTTGCGAGCCTTCTATCAAAGATGGTTCATTTAACGCCACAACTTCTATTAAAGGTAAAATTGAATTTAAAAATGTAACATTTGCATATCCATTAACTGGCGATAAGAAGATTCTTGATAATATTAATCTGGTTATCAAGCCCGGCGAAACTATCGGTATTCTCGGTGAAACCGGCTGTGGTAAAACAAGCCTTATTAACCTGATTCCAAGATTCTATGATGTATGCGAAGGAAGCGTGCTTGTTGATGATATTGATGTCAGGGAATATAACCTTAAGAATCTGCGTGAGCGTATATCTGTCGCTCTGCAGAAAAGTGAAATATTCCAGAGCACTATTAAAGAGAACATCCAGTGGGGCCGTGAAAACGCAACTAACAATGACATTGCAAATGCAGCTTCTATCGCACAGGCTATGGAATTCATCAGTACTTCAACAGACGGATTTGATACTCTTGTGACACAGCAGGGAACCAGTCTTTCCGGAGGTCAGAAACAGAGAATTGCCATAAGCCGTACAATTCTTAAACAATCTGAGATTATTATATTTGATGATGCAACCAGTGCACTTGATTTAAAGACGGAAGCCAGCCTTTATTCAATGCTTAAAAATGCATATCCGGACACTACCAAGATTATTATTGCACAGAGAATTGCCTCTGTTAAAGATGCTGACAGAATTGTAATTCTTGATGACGGACATATAAGTGCTGTCGGTACTCATGAGGAGCTGCTGAAAAACAGTGCTATATATCAGGATATATATAATTCGCAGTTGAATAAGAAGTAGGCTTTACAAAATGTAAGTTAGAATCTAATCAAGGAGATAGAAATATTATGGCTGAGGATAAGAATACTTCACAAGTTAATATGAAAATTCCCGGCATGAAGGGAGGACCTAGAAACAGGGGCGCAGCTGTCGAAAAGCCTGTCAACGGCAAGGAAACATTTATGCGCCTTATGCAGTATTTTGCTAAAGAAATACCTGTGATTATCGCTCTTTTCATCGCTGTAGTTGTAATGGTTGTATGCTCTGTCTATGCTCCAAAGCTTCAGAGTCAGGCAATTGATTATATTTCTTTAAGAAAATTTAATAATTTAAACCATATACTTATCTTCATGTTGGTGGTATACATAATATACAGTATATGTACATTTATACAGACAAGACTAAGTGCCATATTAAGCCAGAGAATTGTAAAGCATATGAGACAGGATCTTTTTGATAAGATTGTCGGCATGTCTGTCAAGTATCTTGACCAGCATTCACATGGCGACATTATGAGCCGGATGACTAATGATGTTGAGAATATCTCCAACACTGTATCACAGTCCATGAGTTCGTTATTCTCAGGTGTTCTCACTATTATTGGAACTGTCATTATGATGGTTGCTTTATCCCCGCAGCTTGCATTATGTTCTTGCACAACAGTAATTCTTACTATATTTGCGACTAAGAATTTATCTAAAGCCATGAGGAAATTCTATTCCAGACGGCAGGTTCTTTTGGGACAGCTTAATGGTACTGTTGAGGAGATGGTCACTGGCATCAAGACTGTTACAGCATTTGACAGACAAGAAAATGTATGCAGTGATTTTAATAATACATCTGATGAACTTACCAAGGTTGGTATTAAAGCCGAGATTCTTGGTGGTTCTATGGGACCTGTTATGAATGTCATTAACAATATCGGCTTCGTCATTATTGCAGGGGCTGGAGGATATTTTGCTATTAAAGGATATGTATCCATCGGTGTAATATCAGCATTTATCGTATATGCCAAGCAGTTTGGCAGACCTATTGACGAGCTTGCCAATATATGGGGTCAGATTCAGACTGCCATAGCCGGTGCTGAGCGAGTATTTGCTGTTCTTGATGAACCTTCCGAGGACAAATCAGGTGAATTTACAATGGATAATTCTACTGGCAACATTGAATTTAATCATGTTGATTTCTCTTATATTCAGGGGAAACAAGTATTACATGATTTCAACCTTAAGGTTAAAGCAGGACAGAAGGTTGCACTTGTAGGAAGCACCGGAAGCGGCAAGACTACTGTTGTCAATCTTCTTATGAGATTCTACGATATTGACAACGGCAGTATAACCATTGATGGTGTTAATATTAAAGATATCGACTGTGAGAATCTTAGGAAGAATACTGCAATTGTTTTACAGGATACTGTTCTTTTTGCCGACACTGTAAAGAATAATCTTCTATATTCAAGACAGGATGCAACGGATACTGAAATCATTGCTGCTGCAAAGAAGGCTAACTGCCATAATATGATTATGCATCTTCCTGATGGATATGATTCCATGCTCGCCAAAGATGGACAGAATCTGTCACAGGGACAACGCCAGTTACTATCAATTGCAAGAGCATTTGTTGCCAGTCCTAAGATTCTTATACTCGATGAAGCAACCTCAAGTGTTGATACGCGAACAGAAAAAAGGATTCAGGATGCAATGACTAATCTTATGAAGAACAGAACAAGCCTTATTATTGCACACCGTCTGTCAACTATTCAGGACGCTGACGTCATAGTTGTTATGGATAATGGAAGAGTTGTCGAGACAGGTAATCATGAGTCTCTGCTTGCTGCTAAAGGCAGATATTATGAGCTGTATATGACACAGTTTGCTGGAAAGGCAATCTGATTAATAGGACAAGGAGATAAGAAAATTATGGATAATCGCAAGCATATGAGAACCGAAAAGAAAACAGCCGTAAAAAACAGTTTTGGACGGCTTCTGGCTACAGGTATATTTGTACTTATCCAGGTTGCGTGGCTGGCTTATCTTTTATTATATTTTTACAGGGACTACGCATGGATTTCATTATTAAGCACATTTATTGCAATTATTCTTGTGCTTAAGATATACGGAACATCTACTAATTCAGCCATGAAAATGCCATGGATAATTGTAATTCTTGCATTTCCTATACTTGGTATACTTATTTATCTGCTTTTTGGACGTTCCATTGTTACAAGGGCGGTAAAGAAAAGGTTCAATTCAATAGAAGAATCCTATAAAAAATCTCTTTCTCAGGATGAAAACATTCTTAAAGAGGTTAAAGATAAGGATATCTATATATATAACCAGTTCCATTATCTTAGTGATCATGAAGGATATCCTGTATATAAGAATACA
>OIYO01000986.1_pt1 | contig 18576 bp, 11 predicted proteins | sample 1588191 | NCBI WGS metagenome assembly OIYO01 (sample SAMN03283275) | human gut metagenome | biome: human-associated habitat; material: feces | host: Homo sapiens | place: Peru | collected 2012 | reverse complement strand
TGCCAAAATTTCTCTATCAAATTCCGGCCAATATTTATTTATTACGATAAATTCTGCATACGCAATTTGCCATAATAAATAATTTGAAACACGCATCTCCCCACCGGTTCTTATTAATAAATCAGGATCAGGAATATTTTTTGTATACAAATGCTTTGAAATAGTCTCTTCTGTAATATCAGTTTCACCCGACTCAAAAATTTCTTTTACTGCATGGACAATTTCATCTCTTGAGCCATAATTAAACGCAATTTGCAAATGAACTCCTGTATTATTCTTTGTTTTCTCTTCAAGATTATTGATACTGTCAATAATATCCTGACTGAGTTCATCTTTTCTTCCAATAACCCTGCATCGCACATTATTCTTCATGGATTTCTTAACACAATCCTTAAGATAAGTTCTTAAGATTCCCATAAGAGTACTTACTTCTTCTGTTGAACGTTTCCAGTTCTCTGTTGAAAAAGCATATACAGTAAAATACTTTACACCTAGCTCATCTACGACATAAAGCATATCTTCAACAACTTTGCTTCCCTGCACATGTCCCATTGTTCTTGGGAGATGTCTTTTCTTAGCCCATCTTCCATTACCATCAAGAATAACGGCAACATGCCCCGGAATCTTTAATCCGAGACTCTCGTTAAATGTATCCATATCTATGATTCCTCTCGCAATTCATTCAATTACAAAAAGGCTGTTGTAAAATATCCAACAGCCCTGACATTTTCTTAAACTGTAAGTATCTCTTTAGTCTTATCATCTATAGCACTATCAATCATAGCAATATACTTATCAGTAATCTTCTGAATTTCATCCTCTGAATTCTTAGCTTCATCATCAGAGATATCTCCTGCCTTGTTCTCTTTCTTTATTGCATCGTTGGCATCTCTTCTGATATTACGGATAGCAACCTTGGCATTATCGCCCTTCTTCTTGATATCCTTAGCAAGTTCTTTTCTTCTATCTTCTGTTAATTCAGGGAACACAAGTCTGATTGTCTTACCATCATTATTAGGTGTAAGTCCTAAATCTGAAACAAGAATTGCTTTCTCAATATCCTTAATAAGGCTTGCTTCCCAAGGCTGAATCTGAATCATTCTTGCTTCTGGTACAGAAACATTGGCAACCTGCTGGATTGGTGTAGGTGTTCCATAATAATCAACTCTTAATCTGTCAAGAATATGTGGGTTAGCTCTTCCAGCTCTTATTGTTACATATTCTTCCTTTAAGTTGTCAACTGACTTCTGCATTCTTCCTTCAATATCTTTAATATTTTCCATAAAATCCTCCATTAATATTATATTAATCAACAGTTACTACTGTTCCATTAAACTTTCCTGATAAAGCATTAACTATGCTGTTCTCTTCTTCGAGTCCGAATACCATAAGAGGCATCTTATTCTCCATACACATAACTGAAGCTGTCATATCAATAACTCCAAGCTTCTTCTCAACAACTTCGTTGATTGAGATTGTATCATACTTCTTAGCCTTTGGGTTAATCTTAGGATCGCTGTCATATATTCCATCAATTGCCTTGGCAAGAAGAATAGCATCTGCATCAAGCTCAATAGCTCTTAATACAATACCTGTATCTGTTGAGAAATATGGATGACCTGTTCCTCCTGCAAAGAATACAACCATGCCTTTTTCGAAATACTTATTAGCTCTGTCCTTAGAGAAAAGCTTTGTCATGCTTCCACATTCAAATGGTGTAAGAATATTAGTCTTAAGTCCCTGTGAACGGAATATCTCTGAAACATATATGCAGTTCATAATTGTTGCAAGCATACCTATCTGGTCAGCCTTAGTTCTGTCGATATTATCATTAGAACGGCCTCTCCAGTAGTTACCACCACCAATTACTACACCAACATCTGTTCCCTTATCAACTATTGTCTTAACCTGATTAGCAATATTCTCTATAAGCTCATCATTGTAGCCGCCCTCTTTCTTAGCAAGAGCCTCGCCACTAAGTTTAAGTATTACTCTTTTAATGTTATCCATACGTGCCTCCAGTTATTATTTGATATCCTATAATGTCATATATTGATAATTATAGCATATAACTGTCAAATATAGAAGTCTTAAATCTCTGTTATATTCCAAAAAATCCTCCAGAGTCCAATATCAAACTCCGGAGGATTATTAATACTCACCGTATATTATAATTGATTATAATTATATATTACTTTAACTGAGCTGCAACTTCTGCTGCGAAATCTTCGTTCTTCTTCTCAAGACCTTCACCTGTTTCAAAACGAACATATCCCTTAACTGTGAAAGCACCGTTAGCCTTAGCAACTTCTGCAAGATACTTAGCAACTGACTGCTTTCCATCCTCAGCCTTAACGTAAACCTGATCCATAAGGCAGATTTCCTTAAGCTGCTTAGATACACGGCCTTCTACTAATCCGTTGAAGATCTTATCTGCTACGATATTAGCCTCATCAGCTAATGCAAGCTCTGCTAACTGTGCAGCTGCTTCCTTTGAAAGGAAGTTGAATAAGTACTGCATGTTGCTCTTATGCTCTTCGTATGTTGCAATATCAGCATCGCTCCATACCTTATCGTTAATAGCCTTATCAATTAACTTGTTTAAGATTGGCTTTGGAAGAGAAGCTGGATCATTTAATGCACTCTTCTCTGTAATCTCTCTTAACTTAGCAAGTTCATCTGCTGACATATCGTTTCTGCTAAGGTACTGTGGGTTCATAGCTGCGATCTGCATTGCTACGTTAGTAAGTGCTTCCTTGATTGCATCATTAGAAGCGCCATCTGCTGCAACAAGAACACCAATTCTTCCGCCACCGTGAATATATGAAGCTACACAGTCACCTGTAATCTTCTGGAATCTTCTGATAGAAAGCTTCTCACCGATTGTAAGAGTCTTCTCTTCAAGTTCTGACTGCATATCAAGGATAGCGCATACATCTTCGCCATCTCCAGCCTTATCAACTGAAGCCTTAAGTGCCTTGTCAGCAACAGCCTGTACAAATTCCTGGAATGTAGCGTTCTTAGCTACGAAATCTGTCTCTGAGTTAACTTCTACTACAACTGCTGTATTGCCTTCAGATGCAACTCTTGTAATACCTTCTGCTGCAATTCTTCCTGCCTTCTTCTCAACCTTAGCTGCTCCGCTCTTTCTAAGAACATCAACAGCTGCTTCCATATCACCATTTGTCTCTGTAAGAGCCTTCTTACAATCCATCATACCTGCGCCAGTAGACTCTCTAAGTTCTTTAACCATTGCTGCTGTAACTGCTGCCATTATCATATCCTCCAATAAATAATAATTTTAAAAATGCTTCAACCTGAACTTACAGGCTGAAGCATACATAAACTTAAGTCGTTGCTTAAATATTAAGCTTCCTCAGCTACTTCTTCCTCTACAGCTGGAGCTGCTTCTTCACCCTGATTAGCTTCGATAACTGCATCAGCCATCTTAGATACGATTAACTTAACAGCTCTGATAGCATCATCATTACCAGGGATTACATAATCTAATTCATCTGGATCACAGTTAGTATCTGCAATACCGATTAACTTGATACCAAGTGCATGTGCTTCCTGAACACAGATTCTTTCCTTCTTAGGATCAACGATGAAGATTGCATCTGGGAGCTTCTTCATTTCCTTGATACCGCCAAGGTTCTTCTGAAGCTTCTCAAGTTCCTTCTTAAGGTTGATAACTTCCTTCTTAGGAAGAACATCAAATGTTCCATCTTCCTGCATTGTCTCGATTTCCTTAAGCTTTGCAATTCTGCTCTGGATTGTCTTGAAGTTAGTAAGCATACCGCCTAACCATCTCTCATTAACATAGAACATTCCGCAACGCTCTGCCTCAGTAGCGATAGCATCCTGAGCCTGCTTCTTAGTACCTACGAAAAGGATTGTACCACCTTCAGCAGCGATATCAGAGATTGCCTTGTAAGCCTCGTCAACCTTACCTACAGACTTCTGTAAGTCGATGATATGGATACCATTTCTCTCTGTGTAGATGTACTCAGCCATCTTAGGGTTCCATCTTCTTGTCTGATGTCCGAAATGAACACCTGCCTCAAGTAACTGTTTCATTGAAATTACGCTCATTTTAATACCTCCATTGGTTAATTAATCTTTTGCAAGCTTCACCTCTTGCGGCCACCAGCGCGTATACCGGCACCAGCCGTAAAATCCACCTGCATGCTTTTTCACACAAAGCGTATTATATCAAAGCATTAATTATATTGCAAGTACTTTTTATTCAATATTATTACAATATTTAATGCATTAATATCAGTCGTCTATCTTTCTTAATTCGTCAAACACAACTTCATTAAGGACTTTAATCTTAGTTCCCTTCATTCCTGAAGATCTGGTTGATATAACACCTGCACTGTCAAACTTCTTTAATGCATTAACAATAACAGAACGTGTAATCCCTGTATTGTCTGCTATTCGGCTTGCAACAAGAATTCCTTCTGTTCCATCCAGCTCTGCAAATACAGCTTTGACTGCCTGTAGTTCTGATGCTGACAATGTCTTTATTGCTGACCTGACAATTTTCTTATTACGCTCATCCTCTGCATTCTCATTGCTTACAGAGCTCATCATCTCCAGACCAACTACTGTTGCGCCATATTCGCAGAGAATAATATCATCAATATCATAATCAGCAATACATTTGTACATGAATAATGTACCGAGACGCTCTCCCGCGATGTCCACAGGCGCTATCAGAGCCTTGAACTTACGTTCATTGCCACTTGAGAATCCCAGTGTAAGCAGATTGACGTTCTCTTTAGTAGATAATACACCAAGAAGTCTTTCATTAAGCATTTTATCCACAAATCCGCCTACATCAGCAGTTATTAATTCTCCTATCTTATCTATTCCACTATATACAGCCGCTCCAAGAATCTTACCCTTCTGGCTTATTACCATAATATTAGACTCAAGAATCCCACTTAACACCTCACAGATATCATTAAACTCAACTCTGTCTGAATGATTATTGTGGAGCAGCTTGTTGATTTTTCTCGTTTTATCGAGAAGCTGAACACTCATTGTAAATCTCCCATCCTTCTTCTAAAACAACAATTCCATGTATTTCATGTACTATTGTTCTTTATCATTCTTAGCTTCTACATAACCGCATGTTTCATCAGCACATACAAGCTTATTACCCTTCTCTATCATATAACCGCCACACTTAGGACACTTCTTATCTGATGGTCTCTGCCATGAAACGAAATCACATTCAGGATATCCCTCACATCCGTAGAACATTCTTCCCTTCTTAGTCTTCTTAAGTATAACATCCTTACCACACTTAGGACATGCAACACCTATCTTCTCAAGATATGGCTTAGTATTATGACACTCTGGAAAACCAGGGCATCCTAAGAACTTGCCATGTGGACCATATTTGATAACCATGTTTCTTCCACATTTGTCACAGATAACATCAGTTACTTCATCTTCAATCTTAACATGCTCAAGCTCCTTCTCAGCCTCATCAATAGCTATCTTAAGGTCTGGATAGAAGTTTCTTATTATCTCTTTCCACTCAACAGTTCCTTCGGCAACACCATCAAGCAATGATTCCATATTAGCTGTGAACTTAACGTCTACAATAGTAGGGAAAGCTGTCAGCATTATATTATTAACTGCATTACCAAGCTCTGATATATAAAGATTCTTATTCTCTTTGATAACATAATGTCTTGCAATAATTGTAGATATTGTAGGTGCATAAGTACTTGGTCGTCCAATCCCCTGCTCCTCTAATGCCTTTACTAAAGAAGCTTCTGTAAAATGTGCCGGTGGCTGTGTAAAATGCTGTATTCCATTAACATCATCAAGCGTAAGCACTGAATTCTCATCCAGGCCCTTAGCAAGAGTATTAGTTGCCTCTGTATCATCTTCATTCTTATATACTGACATAAAACCATCAAACATAACCTTAGAAGCTGCTACAGTGAATATATATTCTCCTGCTGCAATTCTTACAGATGTTGTCTCATATACAGCCGGTGCCATCTGGCTCGCAACAAATCTCTTCCAGATAAGCTGGTACAATCTGAACTGGTCTCTCTGTAAAGATTCCTTTACAACTGCCGGTGAAAGTGTCAGGTCAGTTGGTCTTATTGCTTCGTGCGCATCCTGAATCTTCTTATCATCCTTCTTAACACTAACTTCCTGTGGAAGATACTTCTCCCCATAATTCTCGCCGATGTATTCTTTAGATGATACTTTTGCCTCATCTGCAACCCTTGTAGAATCAGTTCTTAAATATGTGATAAGACCTATAGTGCCTCTGCCTTTAATATCAACACCTTCATAAAGCTGCTGTGCAATATTCATAGTTCTCTTAGTTGACATATTAAGAGTCTTGGCAGCTTCCTGCTGAAGTGTACTTGTTGTAAATGGCAATGGTGTCTTCTTAACCTTCTCGCTCTTCTTAATACTCTCTATTTCGAAATCACTCTTCTTAACCTTATCAAGAATCTTCTGCATCTGCTCCTGATTGCTGATGTCTATCTTTCCATTCTTATCACCATAGAACTTTGCAATAAGTGGTTTCTTCTCACCCTTAATATTAAGAGCTGCCTCCATAGACCAGTATTCTTCTGGAATAAATGCATCTATTTCATTCTCTCTGTCACATATCATTCTCAAAGCGACAGACTGGACACGTCCAGCACTAAGACCTCTTTTGATCTTAGCCCATAAAAGTGGACTTATACCATAACCAACAACGCGGTCAAGTACTCTTCTTGCCTGCTGTGCATCAACAAGATTCATATCAATCTTTCTTGCTTCCTTAAGAGAAGCCTTAACAGCATTCTTAGTAATCTCGTTAAATGTTATTCTGTATATATCTTTATCTTCTAACTTAAGTGCCGCTGCAAGATGCCATGAAATAGCTTCTCCTTCGCGGTCGGGATCGGTTGCGAGATATACTTTATCTGCTTTCTTTGCTTCTTTTCTTAAAGCTGCAAGTATATCACCTTTTCCCCTGATAGTAATATACTTAGGTTCATAATCATGTTCAATATCTACACCCATCTGGCTTTTAGGAAGATCTCTTACATGTCCCTGTGATGCCATTACCTTGTAGTTCGCCCCAAGGAATTTACTGATAGTCTTAACCTTGGCAGGTGACTCCACTATAACCAAATACTTCATTAATAGCCCTCCAAATCAAATATGCTTCCTTATATAATAATTCTTAGAAACCTCTTCTATAAGTCCATCCAACTCCAATTCAAGCAGAATCCCCTCCGCCTCTACAAGACTTATTCCAGAATTATTAATAATTGTCTCCAGACTGACTGGAAACAAATTGATTTGACTATACACCATATTTTTAGGGCTTGCAAGCCCTGATTTTTTAAAACTATCGTCAAATATACTGTTAGTGTCCAAACTATTTCTTTTATCATCAGTAATCTGACGTCTATTATAGTAATTCTCAATCGACTTTGTAGCCATAATATCCATTGGAGAAGTAATAACCTGAGCACCTTCTTTTATAAGCTTAAGACAACCTTCTGACAATGCATCACCAATTCGTCCGGGGACAACATATACATCCCTGTTCTGTTCCAAAGCCTGATCTGCCGTTATAAGTGAACCGCTTTTCTGTCTTGCTTCAACAACAACGAGTGCATCAGCCATTGCGCTTATTATCCTGTTTCTCATAGGAAATAATCCTGCCCTCGGTGCGGTACCCGGTGGATACTCTGAAATTATTCCTCCACAATCATTCAGATGTGTATATAATTCAATATTAGTTCTCGGATAGCATATATCAACTCCACAGCCAAGAACGGCAAGACTATAGCCTCCATTCTTAATTGCACCTTTCTGAGCAGCCGCATCTATTCCAAGTGCCATCCCGCTTATAACCTGCAACCCCATTCCTGCAAAGCTCTCTCCAAAATGCTGTGCAATCATCCTTCCATATTCTGTGCAGTTACGCGCTCCAACAATAGCAACTGACGGCTTATCTGTGTCCGGCAGCCTTCCTTTATAATACAGAATATATGGATAATCATATATATTAAGCAGCTTATCCGGATAATTAATCTGACCCGGATATGTGAATCTTATCCCCTGTCTTTCAAGATCAGAATACTGCCTGTATACATAATCATCTTTCCGCGATTCTTTAATTGCCATAATATCAGACATCCTGATATCATTCACACTCTCCAATAATCTGTCAGAAGCCTTATATATCTCCTCTGGTGTGTCAAACACAGCAAATAGTTTCTTAAGCTTTGCATTAGATATCCCCACAATATTATTCACCCAATACCAATAATAATCTTCTCTCAATACTTCTCTCCCATTTAATGAATTGCAACCTCCGGTATTCCCCGGTAATAAAACGCTTCACTGATATTAGCTGAACTAATCTTATCATTCCCCTCAATATCAGCAATTGTTCTTGCTGTCTTTAATATCTTATGATATCCTCTGGCGGTTATATGTTTTCTTGTAAATATACGTCCTATTAACTGTTCTTCCTCTTTTCCAAGTCCACAGAATTCCTCAATCTCCTTTCCACCCATCTGCGAATTGTACATAATATCCCTGCCATTAAACCTCTTAATCTGAGCAGCTCTGGCTCTGTCAACTGCCTGCTTCATATATGAAGAATCAAGAGTATCGCCATGATTCTTATCCCCTAACTGCTCATAACCAATCTCCTCTGTTTTAATACACATATCAAATCTGTCCCACAGTGGCATGCTTATTTTCCCCATAAATCTTTTAACTTCCTGTTCAGAACAGTTACACCTGTTTCTGTCCGGGTAATAACCACATTTGCAGGGATTCATAGCTCCTACAAGCATAAAATCCGCTGGATATGTATAAGACCTTCCCATTCTTACAATAGTAATGTTCCTGTCTTCTAACGGCTGTCTTAATCCTTCCAGTATATCCGGCTTGAATTCAGTCATCTCATCAAGAAACAGCACACCTTTCCCGGCAAGCGTTATCTCTCCCGGTCTTGGGTACATTCCTCCGCCAAAGAATGCACTTCTTGTCACATTATGATATGGAGCCCGAAAAGGTCTTTCTTCCATTAATCCACCACAATCTCCAAGCTGTCCCGCAACACTGTATATATTAGTAAGTTCCAGCTTCTCTTCAAATGTCATATCCGGCATAATTGTTGGTATTCTCTTTGCCATCATAGTCTTACCACTCCCCGGAGGTCCCATATACATAATATTATGCATGCCAGCAACAGCTATCATAGTAGCCCTCTTGGCAGCGTGCTGCCCCCTGATATCAGCGTAATCAAGTGTCACACATCTGTTAGCCAGTCTTTTATCTGGGATAGCATTTCCTTCATTATCTATAATACCATCATTAATATATCTTACTGCATTTCTTAAGCTGTCAGCAGCTATTACATGCATGGAGTCAACAATCTTTCCCTCATTAACATTAATATCAGGTATAAGTATCTTCTCTAGCCTCTCTTCTTTCGCTGCACATACGCAAGGCAGAACGCCTCTCACGCCGTTAATGCTTCCATCCAGACTCAATTCACCAAGAACTACCATCTTATCAAGGTTAACTTCATCAACCAGTCCATTCGCCGCAAGAATTGCCAGTGCAATAGGCAGGTCAAACCCGGTTCCACTTTTTCTTATATCAGCCGGAGAAATATTAACAACAATTCTCTGCGGCGGCAGTTCATAACCTGAGTTGCGTATAGCAACCTTTACTCTCTCCCTTGCCTCTTTCACTTCATTACTTAAGAAACCACTCATCTCAAAGCTTGGAAGTCCATTCCCCACATCAACTTCCACATGCACAATCTCAGCCTTAAGCCCATGTAAAACACCACTCAATACGCTACTGTACAATAAATATCACTTCCTCTTCTTGCTCTTTTAGTTACAATTTAATTCTGTTACTATTTCATAAGCTCATATACATTAATAATTATAGATATATATACATTTTAAAAAATATCCAATCGAACCATTCTTATATATCTTTGATTCGATTGGATTGTCTTATCTATTACATAGTCTTCATCTTAGATAGTGCTTCGTTGTATTCTTCTTCTGTAAACTTTGTAAGTAAATCCTTCTTGGGTATTCCGTACCTTATCATGAATATAATGTTATCGATTGTCGCAGACCTAATGCCATCTTCATTACCAGTCTTAAACCCTTCCTGTCTGGCTTTTTCATAAAACTTTTTCCACGCATCACACATATCAACCGACTCCCCTTCCTTAATCTCGCTTAATTCTATCATATCCTTATTCTCTGTTATCTTTCCAATCATCCATAACAGATCTTTATCCACTCTTGTGCCATCGTACTTGGAATATATGTAATCTATATTATTCCTGTATATATTGCTTACAACATCAAACAGCATTCTTACATCATTATTATGAAACAAAAGCTTTCCAGAATCAAGCATCTGTACAAGATTAATATGATAATCAGCAAACAGCTGTGAAAAACGCTCTGGCATATCTACCATCATATCCTGTAAGCTTGTCGGTCCATCCCATTCTTTCTCGCCATAATACAATATTATGTTAATAATAGGATGAAATCTGTCATCCTTCTTTATCCCTGACAAAAACTCATCAGCATTAACAGCCTTTACACCATTCTGCTTATTCCACTTCCTCACTCCCTCAAATTCCTTAAGATACCCCAGTGAATCATATATCATGGTTCTTAGCGGCATGCCATAATGAATATGCTCCTGCAGTTCCAACCCCAACACTACAAGCTCTATTCCATCAAAATTCTTCTTAACAACATCCCTGAATCTTCCCAGTGACAGCTTATAATCATCTGCCATAATCACACCAGAAACATCAGTATCCATCTCTTCAAGATTCTCTGGCTTAATAATCTGCTCTCCACCAAATAAAACTGCATTAAACAGGTCTGCAAAATGTTCATTATTTCTCCAAAAATCCTTACCTACTGCATCATTCTTAGCAGCATCAATCTTCCCCCTAATAATCCCTTTCTCTAACTCCCTTCTACTAAACAAATACTCCTCACCGTTCTTTTCGCGGTGCGTTATTTCGTGTTGATATATTAACATTATAATATATCAATGTCAATATATATTTACATAATAAATTATAAATATATTTTAATATCAAAAAAATTCCCGACCAATCCGTATAATCACGAATCAATCGGGAAGTCTTTAGGGGGTAGATAGCATTTAATCTAAATCAATAACGTAAGTTAATCAAGATCAAACAGATTCTTAATATCAAATGTAAGAACAGAAATACCCTTACCATCTTTGCTATCAAGAGCTGTTATTCCTATCTTTAATGTTCCCATACCAAGTCTGCTTCTTAATTGTATTTCATCTACTCCGGCTATACCATTTATCAAATCAAATAAGTCATCTACAACATATTCTTTACCGACAATCACCGAAGTTCCAGAATCTCCAAGAGATATTCCATTCGTTCCTGACGAATGAATATGTCCTAACATTATATCTCCTTTTGAACTATCATAATCACCATCTGTTCTGCTTCCATCTGGGTCTGTATAAATATACATAACTGCATCCTTAATATAATCCTCATTCGATATTAAATCAGCATCAAGAATCCTAAAGCTGAAGGATAATTTATGATTAGCAAACTTATCATAATTAAACTTTACATAACTCTTATATGTAGCTACAGAATCATCAAGTACAGCATCTGTATACTCAACTACCGGCAGATTATTTCCTGAAAGCAAGGCCTTAGTAAATGTGTTAACAAAAAGCTTCATCTCATTAGGATTAGCATTAGATATATCATTAGCACCTGCTGCAGTAAACGTAACATTACCATATGAATATATATAGTAATTATTCATAGCATCTCTGTCTGTTGATGCAAAATACTGATTTCTTCTTATTTTACCTTCTTCCTTAAATGTATCTTCATTATTAGATTCAGCAAATGTATACCATACAACTGGCTGTGCATTCATACTTCCATCTGAATTATAGAGTGAATCCATACTTTTATCAAAATCCAATGCATAATACTGTGCATGAGTCGATGCAATTCTTATTCCATCACTATTATTTACAAGTCCCGTTTCTCCCTCAATTGTATATGGGAAATTAGTAATCTGTCCAGAATTAAGTTTTGCTACCGTGTCACTCTGATTATCTGTTGTTGTTAATTTAATAAATCCATCTCCTATATTACCTGGTTTATTAAAATAAACACCTCCTAAAAATTCACTAAGGGTAATCTCATTCTTTGCAGTCATTTTATACGGAATAGATTCCATTTTAGACTTGCCATATCTTACGGTTTTAAATGCAAATGGATCAGAAAACGCTTTTTTCATACCGACTGAACTTAATAATCCTGTTGTCTTATAGCTTAGATCTGAATAATCCTTTACAGAAATACCTTTCTTTTTATCGTCAACATAATTCTTACTATTATCATCAGATAAAGGTGACATTGTATCAAGAGAAAACATTACCGCATTACCAGCTTCAATGTAATCATTAATTGCATCTATTACATTCTGATTCAATGTAGAATCACTTCCATAATTGCTGCCAAATCCCATAACAATCATAGAATACTTTCCTAATTCTTTATTAACAGCCTCTACCTTCTGGGCATCAGTACTTCCTACTGCCAAAGCATTTAAATCATTCTGTTTTATCTTAGTAACATTTATTTTCAGCTTTGTAATATCATATGTAGCATTAAAACAATCCTGGAAATCAGAACCATTTAAATCAAGGCTTCCTGTTCCCCCATCACTATTTAAGATATGTAATACCTGAACTGTTGCTTCTGAACCTGATATAACAATATTACCTGTCTTTGCAGATTTAACCTTTTTAGCAATCTTATTCTTTGCATCAGATACATAATTTCCATCAGAATCAACACTATTAGCATCTATCTTTATAACTTCAACTTTCCATGCAAAATATCCTTTGGATGCAGCAGGCATTTTTATAGTTGTAGAATATGGTGTACTTCCATTACTTGAATAATATTGACCCAGATAATTTCCCATATCATCTTTTACATTAGATGCTCTGTACAATTCCTTTGATGAACTTGTTGAATCTTCTGCAAATATACTATCCTGATTCTTATCAATATATATCTTAATAGCATAATCTCCAGCTGGTAAAACTCCACTGAAAGTAATTGTTATATTACCATCGCCATCAACATTTCCACTACGCTTAAGATCATCCAGTGAATAAGATGTATTAGCAGTTCCATCATAGTTACTAATGTCTGCTGTTATAGTAGAAGCCGGTCTTCTTGCATACTTTAACTGGAGAGGTAAACTCTGAGTACTATCATCAAGATTAGTATATGTTATATTACCATTAGTTCCCTTATGATTAATGATAATATCTTTAAGGAACGATTCCATGCGTGTACTATACATTCTTGTATTGGTGTCCACGTAGCTGGTGCTTCCAAAATATATATTTCTGTCAAATACTATCGGCATTCCACGTAATGCATAATCAAATAATTCATTATACATCTTTTCAGTAATATCATTACCATTTAATTCTAATGCTGTTTCACCATTTTCTTTTACAGCATTTGAATAACCCTGTTCCTGAATTTTACTGTTTTCTTTACTATATACATTCTTAAGAATACCCATATTCATTCTGTCTTTGCCGTAAGCTCCAACAATAATAAGATCATATTCTGTAGCTAAATCAACATTCTTACCAATAAGGGCATTCATTGAGCAATGCTCTATATTAATTTTTATTCCATTATTTACTTTGAACGAACCATCTGCATTTCTCTCATCAGATATACCAAACCATCTTCTGATAATCGCTAAATCATCATTGTTATCAGCATCATAGCGATAAAATCCTGCTGGTTCAATTTCTAATACATTAATTGTATTAATATTGCTGTTATCAAAATCACCAAGAATATATCTGATAGCTTCACTTGTTTTCAAATCTCTATCTAATCCAAGTTTATTTTTAGCATCTTCATAATACGTTCCATTATAATTACCATTTGAACCGGCATAATCATCCTGTGTACTCATTGTTTCATTAAGCTTCTGTACAACTGAATTACCAAAATTCTGTTCTACTGAAAATCTTCTAAGAGAATCATTATTAACGCCAACATTATATGCCGGATAATATGAAGGATTATCACTTACGTTTTTAGAATTTATAGCATAATGTATTGTAAGACTTGGGCTCGACTGATTAGTAAACATATCAAATGCAAACGGAAACGCAACTGTACCACTTGACTTATTACTACGATCTTTATACAAAGTCATTTTTATTTCATTATTTGTTACATCTGCCTCAACTGTACCATAATCTCCACTATACACACCTCCTAATGGATTATATGAATAATCAAATGCAAAATCTTTTATGAAATAATCTCCGTCTATACCATCCATTAAAAGTGTTATCTTACCTATATTAGTAGTATTATACTGATTCTTTTCTGTTGAAGAATGTATAACAGCTTTACCTGCTGAAACATTCTGAATATACAGATATAATGCTACATCAGCCTTTAAATCTTTATCCTTTGAATTAAAAGTTGTCTCAGATGCACTAGAACTTGCAGTTCCATCTTTTACCATAATATTCTGGATATAATTATTAGGATACTTAGAAAAATATACCAATGATGCATCATCAATATCATCTTTGGTAACTTCTGTTGCCTTAACATATCTAACTTCTACAAGTCCTTCCATCTTGCTACTGTTAAATATTGAATATGAAAATACATCTCTAACTCCTGTTAGTTCATTACCATCTTTATCAAAAAACACAAGCTTAAGATTATTTAAATCATATCTTATCTGAAATGCAATATCCTCAAATCCACCATTAAAAGAATCAATATATTTTTTTGTTCTAGTATTATAAAACTTACCCTTGATATCATTTCCCAATACTGTATTAATCGCTGACAAATAATTTGCAACATGTGATGAAAGATAACTTTCAAATGCTTTAATCTGATTATCTTCTTCAGAACCAGAAACAACATTATCCCATCTATTAACTTTATTCATATTAATCTTGTTGTTAGCAGGCTGTTTATCAACAATGCCATCACCATTACTACTCTTCCATTTAACGACACCCTGATCATCTGCAACAAGACAACCCAAAGCATCATATCTTTCATCTGGAACAATTTCAAGAATAACCATCTTATTATGTTCATTATATGTTCTGTTACCAATTGTTACAGAATCTGCAGCTGCTTCTGTTGTCCTTGTGAATATAATAACTAAAACAACTAAACATAAAAGCACAACTGAACTAAATACAGGTAATATTCTTCTCTTGAAATTCGATTTAATCATTGCTTTCATTTATCTTACCTCCATTTTACGATTCTGCCCCTGGCTGTGAACTTGACTCCTCTTCGGAATCATCTGTACCATCTTTTTTAATAATGTATTTAGATGGAATACTTGATAATTTAAGTGAACCTGCAGTTAATGTTATAGCATCAGTTCCTGTTCCAAATGTAACATTATTACCAATAGAATTTCTTGATGTGAATTTTCTTGTAACACTTCTCGTATGATTTAATCTCTTAAGTTCTAATGTAACAACAACCTGTGGATTCTTAGGAAGAGATTTAATTGTATCGCCATCTTTTTCAAATACATAATCAGATGTATCTATTTGTATATCGAATTTTGTAACATTATCACACAATTCACTCATAACAACATGTTCCGACTCATCCGAATTAGTATAATAAACTTTTTTTTCTGCCTTATTGTAATAATACCCCCACATATCAGCATCATCTGATTTCTTCAGATAACATCTGATATTGCCATCATCTGTCTTTATAAGCTTTATTAAGTCTGCTTCCAATACATTCTTTGAAATCTGATTAAGACTCACATCAACATCACTCTGAATCTGTGCCAGGGCTGTCTGTTTACCATAACCATTAACCGACTGTACTACCAATAATACTAAAGCTGTCATAACAATGCCCGATATTGCAAGTGCAATCATTAATTCAACTAATGAAAATCCCTTATTGTTCTTTTTCATGCCTCTACACTCCCTCAAAACAATTAGTTCTGCGTTGTCACACGACCTGTTTTATACCACAATTTTGATTCGTAAGTATTATTCTTTGAAACTGACGCGACTATCTTTCCAAACTGTGGTGCATCCAGATTCTCTGTTATAAATTTTTCTGTGTCATTGATTGTAACGCTTTTACATGAACCATCATTTTTATTAAACTGAATTTTCAAAGAATTATTTTTTAAATCATACCCTGTCGATGAATCACCATTATAATAATTCAGGCTTATTCTTGAAGCACTGAACTTTGATGTATCTTTTATATTATCTTCACCATCAGCAACATGGTGGGTTTCCAACGTATATGTATTATCCTGACAGCTGATTACCATATACCATTCACCTGATTTTGACATCGTTGTTGTTCTTAACTCAGATATCTTAGAATACATTGTTTTGTTAGCTTTCTTTGCATTACCTTCAGCCAGGACGTTCAATCCAACCGCTGTTATAGTTGATACAATTACAATAATCGCCATAACAACAAGTAATTCCAATAATGAAAAACCATGATTATTTAATTGTCTTATTGAATCTCTTCTTTTCTTTCCACTCATAACTTTACTCCAATTAATAATCTTAGTTTATATCAGGTAGCTGAAGCTTTTGATGACTCCTCAATATATCTCTCCGGATCATCATATTTTCTCCACTTACTTACTCTGACCATATCTCTATAAGTCATGTCACCTACTTTTATTGATGAATCATCATCTGAACCAACCTTAGGATTCCAATATCTGAATATATCCTTAAAAAGTTCTCCATTATCTGCTCTTAAAGCTATATAGCCTGCATCATCTGCTTTTGAATTATCCTCAACGAATTTCCATAATGAACCTTCACCAAATGATGCATCAAATGTTGTATTGGATAATGTACATCCATTAGTTATTTCAATATCCTTATCTGACAATATAATTCCATTAAAATCACATTCAACCTTTACATTACCATTAGTTACAATAATACCTTTTGTAGTTGCAAGAGTAACATCGTATCCAGAAATCTCTGTTTTACTTCCGCTCTTAATAACAAGTGGATTATTAGTATTATTTCTAAATACAATAACAACCTTACTATCCACTGTCTTGCAGAATGCAGATGATGCTGTTAATTTATCAAAGCCCTTTTCATTAATAACATTACCGTAAATATCGCCTTCAATATATTTGTTCAAATCAATAAGAGCATACTTATCATCTTTATTACTCAGATATGTCTGTGCCTGAGATGTAGATGTATATTTAGTTCCGCTTTCAAGAGGTGCTAATATCTTATTGAATACATTATATCTGCATTCTCGGTCAGTAAATTCACCCTTAAAATCATAACTACCATTAGCTGAGAACCAGTTGCTTCCGGTAGGGCTATATGGGTTAACTCTTACAATCTCTCCTTTAGAATTCTCTATTCCAATTGCAGAATCACTTACTCTTGCATATGAATCAACTGATGTTCTGATTTTAGTCCAAAGCTTCTTAGCTTCAATCAGATATGTTGTTCTTGCATTAGCTGGAAGTGACTTATAATAATCCAGTCTCATAACATAGCTTTCAAATTCATCTTCTGTTCCATATATGAGATTAGCATATGTGTTTCTTGCTGCTCTGCTCTTAAACTTGAAATAATAATACGTTCTTGACTGATCTTCATCAAATCCAAGACTTTCATTCTTTTTTATCTTTAAATCTCTTGTTTCTATAAAATCATCTGCTCCTGTAGATGTCTTATTTAACAAGTCATATCCAAAGAAATTGCTCTGATTAATGTCAATATTAAGACTTACATTAGGATCTCCTTCTTTTCTTGTAGATGGATTCTTTCCACTTACTATAAGATCAGCAGGTATCATATATATTTCCTGATTAGTATTAACTGATACAGATTCACCTGTTGCTACAGATACTTCATTCTCAAACTTGATATATGCTCTACCAGCAACTACAAGCTTACTAAGACCTGATGAGAATATAATCTTTGAATGTTCTCCATTAACAATAAGTGCACTACTTCTATATGGTGATTCTTTAGCAGAATCAGGATCTTCATATCCATAACCTGAAAATGAACTTCCGGAATTAAACTCTACATTAGAATAATTGCCTTCAATTGTAATATCATCTTCGAGATTAATATCAGAACCACTTTCAGCTGTTATATATCCATTATTGCCTACAACTATTTCTTTTGCCCATAACTCAGCACCACTACCCAATGTAAAGTTAGATGCCCCCGCCTTTATGCTGCCTTTCTTAGTATCAGAAAGAGCAACTGCTGTAGTTTTATCTCTGAATATGCTGAATGTACCTCCACATATCATATATTTATTAGAGCCTATAGTAAGATTGGCTCCATTAGTAACATTGAGGCCGTGTCCTGCTCCTGCATATGCATGTCCATTAATAGTTGCACTTCCAGAATTAAGAGATATTCCTCTGT
>OIYO01000985.1_pt1 | contig 18576 bp, 14 predicted proteins | sample 1588191 | NCBI WGS metagenome assembly OIYO01 (sample SAMN03283275) | human gut metagenome | biome: human-associated habitat; material: feces | host: Homo sapiens | place: Peru | collected 2012 | reverse complement strand
TATCGCCGGTAATGTACAGGCCCTCCATGGGCTGGTTGTTGGTGTCCAGAGCCTGACCCTTCTCGTTGATGGCAATGCCCTGTTCGGTGCACAGCAGAGATGCGCCCAGCCAGCAGCCATAGAACGGAGCGGTGCGGATGGCGCTCAGACGATAAGCGGGCTTGCCGAAGTCCTCGTCGTTCTGCTTGTCGTACAGTTCGTTGTAGCGATCGACCGTTGCGAGGAAGGTGGTCTTTGCCTCGCCGGTGAAGCCCAGCTTGTCGGCCAGCTCTTCAATGGTGTCGGCCTTGAAGAAGCAGCCTTCCTTCTCTGCGTTGTCCATCTGGCTCTGGATGTAGTCCGCACCAGCGTTGCGAGTCTGGGCAGAGCAGCCGATGGTGTGGAAGCGCTTTGCATCTTCCAGAATGTTGGCGTCGCAGATCTGTGCATACACACGACCCGGCTGATGCGCCGCTGCATAGACGATATCATTGTAGGGGCTGCTTTCGTTTGCGAAGCGCTCGCCGTTGCGGTTGACCTTCAGGAACGGCTGCGTGCCGGGGTTGTACTGCTTGATCTTGCCCGGGAAAGCCTTGCCGCCAAATGCGTTCTCGCTGTCCACATAGCCGCCGTCCACGCCGGGAGCCACGATGCCGCGGTCAAACAGCATGGGAGCCGCTTCCTTGTCGAGGTTTGCGCCGGCCCAGACAGCGGCACGGATGCCGTAGCCCTTGTCGGACGGAGAGTAAGAGCAAGCGGTGGTCACGCTGGTTCCCAGCGGGTCCAGCTGCTCCATCATGTAGGGGTTGCCGGGGAAGCCGCCGCAAGCCAGCAGGACGCCGTCGTTGGCGTTGTAGCGGATGAAGTGGTCGTCCTCGGTGCTCTGGGCAATGATGCCGGTGATGCGGCCGGAAGCGTCCTTCTCCAGCTTTGCGAGACTGGTCTTGAAGTCGATGCTGTAGCCCAGCTCTTCGATGTACTGCTGCAGGGCCTCGTTGCGCTGCAGACCGGAAGCACTCTCGCTGGCGCGGTAGTTGTGCTCCTGAACCGGATAGAGATAATCGGTGTTGTGCTCTGCGTTCTCGGCGGGCCATGCAGCCTCTGCGCCGGAAGTGAACTCGCACTCCCAGCCCAGCTTATCCTCGAGGATGCTGCGCATGAAGTCGTGCATGGCGGCGGACTCGTTGATCCAGGTCTTGACGACGCGCTGGTCGCACTTGCCGGAAGCATAACGGGAGATCTCGCTCAGCAGCTTGGCCTTGTCGGTCGCGGGAACGCCGGCGGCCTTTGCAGCAGCGGAATCGATCGCACCATACCAGTGGCGGGTGTCCTGCACGGCAGCGTTCTGCTCGATGATGCGGAAGTTCAGGCCGTTGGCAGCCGCATAAGCAGCAGCGAACATGCCGCCGTTGCCAGCGCCGACGATGACGATGTCGGTGTCGATCGTCTCGGTGATGGCAGCTTCGTCGATGTCAGGCTCCTTGCCCAGCCAGTCGGTCTCGTCGCCGGTCGGCAGCTGAACACTGGAAACGGTCGCTTCGCCCTTTGCCTGTGCAAAGCAGCTCTTGGCGGCCTTCATGACAGCCTCAGAGGTCACCGTAGAACCGGAAACGCCGTCGATCTCGGCAGAACCGGCAGCCATCAGCTGCTCCTTGAGCTGGTCGGCAGCGGCAGCGCCATAGGAAGCCGTCTCACCGGAGGTATCGACGACAACGTTCGTCACAGCGCTGTCCGAGAAGGTCATGGTGACCTTGACGGTGGAGGAAATGCCCTCAGCCGTGCCCTCGTAAGTGCCGGGGATGTAAGTGCCCGCTGCACCGGATGCTGCGGCGCTGGAAGCGGCAGCAGAGGAGGAGCTTGCAGAGTTGCATGCAGCCAGTGCGCCAGCGGTGACGCCGGACATGGCAGCAGCGGCAGCGATCTTCAGAAAACCTTTGCGCGAGATCTTGTTCATGGTGGGAGATCCTTTCTTCGTGTTTCTTCTTATCCTTCGTGTTTACCTTCTTCACTCGAATCCGGCTGCATCTTCCTTGCAGCGCACTTCGTTCGATAATAATTTAACACAAAGAACGATTCCTGTCTTTTAAGAATCTTTAAGAATTTTAACCGTTCCTTTGCCGAAAATAGCCGTTTTTGCACTTCGTTTGTCAAATAACAGTCAAATTCCGGTAAAATCAAACGCCCACACCTTAAGTTTCCTTAAGAAGTGAGCGTTTTTTGTTAAACGATTTTTTAGAAGTCAGACTTTTTAAGGTTTCCTCTGACCGTCCGGCCGGAAAATATAGCCCTTTCCCCATACATTTTTCAGGTACACCGGCTTTGCGGGGTCCGGCTCGATCTTACTGCGCAGATTGTGGATGTGCACCTGCACGGTCCGCACATCGCCCAAGCTCTCCTTGCCCCAAATTTTCTGGTACAGCTCATTGGCCGTGAAAAAGGTGTTGGGATAGCGGATGAACAGGCTGAGGATGCGGTATTCCATATCGGCCAGATGGATGCTCTGGCCGTCCTTTTCGACGCAATGGCTGTTCGAATCCAGCGTGAAGGCGGCACAGTGATAGCCGTTGACGCTGGGTTCGGCGGCGTCCATCTGGACCCGGCGGATGTTCGCCATGATGCGGGCCAGCAGGACTTTATGGTTATAGGGCTTGGTCAGAAAATCGTCGCCGCCCAGTTCCAGCGCCCGCACCACGGTATCCGTATCGTCCAGACAGGAGGTGAAGATGATGGGACAGTGATGCCAGCTGCGCAATCGCTGGCACAGTTCCATGCCGTTGGTGTCCGGCAGGAGAATGTCCATCAGGATGACATCGAATTTTTCCCGGGCATGGCTCAGCGCTTCGCCGCCCGTCTCGGCGCAGACCACTTCAAAATTCTGCTGGCTTTTCAAAAAGTAGCAGGTCGTATCACGGATCACCGGGTCGTCCTCGACCAGAAGCACACGGATCATCCTTGTTCGCTCTCCCCTTTTTTCCGAAAATTTGATATACTAGCTTTAGTATACCTTATTTTCGATTCCTGCACAACCGTTTCGACGGAAGTTCTGGGGCTTTCAGGAGGAAATCATGACGTTCAAAAAAACACTTCTTTCGTTTTGTGCCGTTGCTCTGGCGCTGGGCATCGCGCTGGCGGGCATCTGGTACAACTGCCAGCATCTTGCACTCCAAAACGGCGGCGTACTGACTGCTGAGGCGGCCTCGTCCGGTGTGTTCCTGACCGGCTGGGAGGAGACTTCCCCCGGCGAATGGAAATTCTCCTTCACCGCCGCACCGGAAGTCGGCGAACTGATTCTCTATCAGGCAAGCAGCGCCGGGTTCCTTGCCGAGGAGCCACTCACCTCCCGGGACGACTCCAACGAGCTTTACGACCTCTCCCCGACGGCCAGCGGGACCATCACCCTTTGGGTCAACAGCTCCCGCACCCCGCAAAGCTGGGTCGTCAGCCGCCCGGTGGCCATGCGCGGCTTCCATTTCCGCACGACCCTGCAATGGATGGCGCTGACCGCGTTTTTCACCATCGCGGCGGTGGTCCTTGCGCTCTACTATTATAAGCACCAGCGGGAGCTTGGCTATTTTCTGCTCTATCTCGCGGTGTTGATGGTCTGGGGCTTTTTTGTGTTCGTCTCGCCGCTGCACCGGGACGGCTGGCTCGGCCTGTTGATGCGGGTCTTTTTCTCTCTGACGGTCCTTGCCCCCATCTGGCTGTGTTCGGCCCTGACCGGCGTCGGCCCCAAGACCCAGCATCAAAAGCTTCTTTCCGTTGGGCTGACCATCGCCTATCTGCTGCTGACCCTCAATCCCCTGCCAAGGGTGCGGGCAGTCGGCCTGTTCAGCGGCATGATCTACTGCATGGGGCTGCTCCTCGCTGCCTATCTGGGCGGTTCGAACTCCGCCCTGCTTTTGCTGTTTCCCTGCGCGGTAACGGTCGGCTTGCGGGTGTGGGTCATCCTGCCGGGAATGGACGTCCCGTTTTTCCCGGAATCTTATTGGTTCTATCTGCTCCGCTGCGCCCGCATTTACGATGTGCCCTTCACGCTCGGATGCATGACCTTTGTCTGCCGCCGATTCGCGCTGCAGTTCGACCGCACCGAACAGCTGGCGCAGGAGCTGGACCAGCGAGTCATCGAGCGGACCCGCGCCCTGACCGAAGAGACCGAGGCCCGCAAGAGCATGATGCTGAATATCTTCCACGACCTGCGCAGTCCCCTGTTTGCTGTCTCGAGCGGGCTGGACACCCTCGAAGCAGCTCCCGAAGCCCTTCCGGCGCTGCTGCCCGCCCTTCAGCAGCGGATCGAATTTCTGCGGCGTCTGACCGAGGACCTGTTCCTTGCCGCCAAACTGGAACAGAAGCAGGTCATGCTCAACGAAGACCGCGTTTCTCTGAGCGAAGCCGCCATGGCGGTCTGCGAGAGCTGCCAAAGCGAGGCCGAAGCAAAAGGCGTCCAGCTCACCACCTCGTTCGAAGCCGAACTGCCTGTCTGGGGCGACCAGATGCGGCTGCAGCAGATCTTGCAGAACCTTTTGACCAACGCCATCCACTACACCCCCGCCGGGGGCTGCATCACCCTGCGAAGCTTCATCGAAGGGACATCCGCCCTTGTCAGCGTGCAGGACACCGGCTGCGGCATCGCCCCTGAAGATCAGACCGCTGTGTTCGACCGCTACTTCCACACCACCGCCAACACCAAGCACGATTCCACCGGGCTGGGCCTGACCATCGCGCAGGAGCTGGCTCATCTGCACCACGGCGAGATTCTGCTGGAAAGCGAGGTCGGCAAAGGCAGCTGCTTCACCCTGAAGCTCCCGCTCCTCTCCGATGACGATTCCGAAAGCTGATCTTCCCCCAGCGCAAACAAAGCCGCCCACGACCGTTTTACCAGTCGTGGGCGGCTTTTCAAATCTTAGGGATCAATGGTTTTGAGATCAGACCTCGGTGTTGAAGTAACGCTTCAGCAGACCCTCGAAGCCGCGGCCATGGCGGGCCTCGTCCTTTGCCATCTCATGAACGGTGTCGTGGATGGCGTCGAGGTTCAGAGCCTTTGCCTTCTTGGCGAGGTCCATCTTGCCGGCGCATGCGCCGCACTCGGCCTCAGCACGCATCATCAGGTTCTTCTTGGTGCTGTCGGTAACGACCTCACCCAGCAGCTCTGCGAAACGGGAAGCGTGATCAGCTTCCTCGTAAGCATAACGCTTGTAAGCCTCTGCGATCTCGGGGTAGCCCTCGCGCTCAGCCACACGAGCCATGGCCAGATACATACCGACCTCGCTGCACTCACCCTCGAAGTTTGCGCGCAGACCATCGACGATCTCCTGAGGAACGCCCTCAGCCTTGCCGATGCCGACGACATGCTCGGTCACATAGGTGTTGCCGGTCTTTTCCACGAATGCGGAGGCGGGAGCCTTGCAGACGGGGCACTGTTCCGGGATGGAACCTTCAGCGATATAGCCACAAACGGTGCAGACATACTTTTTCATAAGATAGACCTCCATAATTTTCTCAGTTATTCTCTTGGCAGCCTCTGGTACAGGCGGCCTTGGTTTCTGGGTCCATTATAGCAATGATTCCTAGGTTAGTCAAGGATAATTTTAAGAATTATTCCTATTTAACAGTTTGTTTACACCTGCAGGTTGCCGCTGGCCGGAGCGTCTGCGCCGTCGGCTGCATCGAACTCATAATCGTTGCCGGGGAGGATGGCGTTCAGCAGGATGCCGACGATGGCAGCGATGGCCAGACCGGACAGGTTGATGGACACGCTGCCCACCATAAAGGTCAGGCCGCCCACCGAGTTGAAGCCCAGCGCAGACACCAGAATAACGGCGGCAACGATCAGGTTGCGGCTGTTGGTGAAGTCCACGCGGTTCTCGACCACGTTGCGGACACCGATGGCGGAGATCATACCGTACAGCACGAAGCTGATGCCGCCGATGATGCCGGTGGGGATGGTGTTGATGACCGCCTCAAACTTGGGGCTGAAGCTCAGGATGATGGCCATCACCGCAGCAATGCGAATGACCAGCGGGTCGTAGATGCGGCTCAGAGCCAGAACGCCGGTGTTCTCGCCGTAGGTCGTGTTGGCCGGACCACCCAGCAGACCCGCCATAGCCGTTGCCAGACCGTCGCCCATCAGGGTGCGGTTCAGGCCCGGGTCGTTGATATAGTTGTGACCGACGGTCGCGCTGATGGCGGCGATATCGCCGACGTGCTCCATCATCGTGGCCAGTGCGATGGGCAGGATGGTGAAGAGGGCGCTGATGAACTCCGGGCTGCCGTCAATGGCGAACAGACCCATTGCGTCCTTGTGCAGGGGGATGCCGAACCAGTCGGCAGCAGCAATGGCCTGAAAATCGACCGCACCGGTCACGAGGGCCACCGCGTAGGAGACCAACACGCCGATGAGGATGGGCAGGATCTTGACCATGCCCTTGCCCCAGATGTTGCAGACGATGACCGTGCCCAGCGCCACAAAGGCCAGCAGCCAGTTGGATTCACAGTTGGTGATGGCAGAAGGAGCCAGGATCAGGCCGATGGAGATGATGATGGGGCCGGTGACCACCGGCGGGAAGAACTTCATGATGCGGCGGATGCCGAAGGTGGAGATCAGGAAGCTGACCACCAGATACAGCACGCCGGAGAAGGCCACGCCTGCACAGGCGTAAGGCAGCATCTTGGTGTTGGCGACGGTCAGGTTGCCGTTGGCGTCTGCCAGCATGGGAGCCACAATGGAAAAGCCGCCCAGATAGGCGAAGGACGAGCCGAGGAAGGCCGGGACCTTGCCCTTGGTCATCAGATGGAACAGCAGCGTGCCCAGACCCGCACACAGCAGGGTGGTGGAAACGCTCAGACCCGTCAGCAGCGGGACCAGAACCGTCGCACCGAACATGGCGAACATGTGCTGCACGCCGAGGATCAGCATCCGGCCCGTGCCAAGCTGGCGCGCGTCGTAAATGCCCTTGGAGTAGTCGATCTTTTCACTCATAAAAGAGTCCTCCTTTGGTATCATGCCCAAAAAAAGAGGCATTGCCGCACAAAAGCGACAGTGCCTCAAAATTCAGGACGAAAATGAAATCGAAACGGAAAAGCAGACAGCGTGCTCCGCAACGTCGAACGACTCATTCTGCTCTCCCCTTCCTCTCGAACTTTATAAAGTATACCAGAAACCGCCCATTTTCGCAACCAGTTTTTCATTTTTGGGCAGACTCGCCAAATCTGCTTTCTTTTTTCAGGGTTTCCCTGCCCTGCGGCACTTTTTGCCGCCGCATCTTGAAATCCGGCCGATGGCGCACTATAATAGTACCGATTCTATGGATTGTCATACTGGAAGGAGATTTATGGTCTATCTGGATTATTCTGCCAACACGCCGGTCGATCCCCGGGTGCTGGAACGCTTCTGCGAGGTCGAACGCCGGTGCATCGGCAACGCAAACTCTCATCATCAGGCCGGAACTGCCGCCAAGGCAGAGATCGACGCGGCCACCATCCGCATCGCAGAGCTGCTCGGCATGCAGCCTGCAGAGATCATCTATACGTCCGGCGCCAGCGAGTCCAACAACTTTGCGCTCAAGGGGCTGGCGCGGCTCTCCCGCCATGTGGGCAAGCATATCATCTCGACCCCGCTGGAACATTCGTCGGTCAGCGGGACGTTGACCGCTCTGCAGGAGCAGGGCTATGAGATCGACCTGCTGGACATCAAGCGGGACGGGACCATCGATCTCGACCATCTGCGGGAGCTGCTCCGTCCGGACACCATCGCTGTAGCGGTCACCCTCGTGGACAGCGAGCTGGGCGTGGTCCAGCCGGTGCACGAGATCGCCGAGATCTTGAAGGACTATCCCAACTGCCATCTGCATGTGGACGCCACACAGGCCGTGGGCAAACTTCCCGTCTCGTTCGAGGGCGTGGACACCATGAGCCTGACGGCCCACAAATTCTACGGCCTGAACGGCATCGGGCTTCTGCTCAAGCGGCGGAATCTGGCCTTGGAGCCGCTCATCCACGGCGGTGAGAGCACGACTATCTACCGCAGCGGCACGCCGACCGTTGCGCTGGCGTCTTCCCTCGCCTGTGCGCTGGAACTGGCCATTCAGGAGCTTCCGGAGCGCTCTGCACACGTCCAGAAGCTGAACGCAGAACTTCGCGAAGTGCTCAGCCGCCATCCGGAAGTCCGTATCAACAGCTCGGAAAACGCCATCCCCCACATCCTGAACCTGAGCGTTCAGAACGTGAAAGGCACGGTCTTTCAGCGGGAGCTGGACGCGCAAGGCGTCTGCGTCTCGGTCAAGTCGGCGTGTTCCTCGGACGGTCTGCCGTCCCGCGCTGTGTTCGCGGTCAGCCGCGACCGCCGCAATGCGCTTTCGTCGTGGCGCATCAGCCTGAGCCACTTGACCACCGAAGAAGAGATTCAGGAATTTTTACAGGCATTTGATGTCTGCTGCCGTCAGCTGACCTCGGTGCATTGAACCAAGCCAAGGAGAATTTATGAAGCGAGAACTCGAACCCTATCAGATGATCGAACGCAGCATCATCAAAAAATACCGAAAAGAACTCTGGACCCCCTTCATCGTGGCCGTCAAGCGGTACGAGCTGATCCAAGCCGGGGACAAGATTGCCGTCTGCATCTCGGGCGGCAAGGACTCCATGCTGATGGCCAAGCTGATGCAGGAGCTGCAAAAGCACAGCGATGTTCCCTTTGAGCTGGTCTTTCTCGTAATGGACCCCGGCTACAATGAGATCAACCGCCAGAAGATCGAGTCCAACGCCGAGCTGCTGCACATCCCGGTGACCATCTTCGAGAGCAATATCTTCTCGGTGGCAAACAACACCGACAAGAACCCCTGTTACCTCTGCGCCCGGATGCGCCGCGGTCACCTGTACAGCAAGGCCAAGGAACTGGGCTGCAATAAAATCGCGCTGGGCCACCACTTCAACGACGTCATCGAGACGACCGTGATGAGCATGTTCTACGGCTCCCAGCTGCAGGCCATGCCGCCCAAACTGCACAGCACCAGCTTCCCCGGCATGACCCTCATCCGCCCGATGTACTGCATCCGCGAAGAGGACATCTTGGCGTGGAAGCGCTACAACGACCTTGAGTTCATCCAGTGCGCCTGCCGTTTCACCGAGAACTGCACCATGTGCGACAATGGCGGCGGCGGTTCCAAGCGGCAGGAAACGAAAATTCTGCTCCGCCGTCTCAAGCGCGACAATCCCAACATCGAAAACAGCATCTTCCGCAGCATCCACGCGGTCGCGCTCGACACGATGCCGGGTTATAAATCCGAGGGCGTTGAGCACAGCTTCTTGGAGCGGTTCAATGCGATGGAAGCTGATGAAAAAGCAGAAGATTGAGTGTGTCCGCTCTATAGGATCATCTCTACCCTGCTGGAAATTTTGAAATCATTGGTGCAGACGCCTAACAAAAAAAAGAGAGTCGATTCTAAACCGAATCAACTCTCTCTTTTTTATGCCGCCGACGGGGGTCGAACCCGTACTCTGTCTCCAGAAAGGGATTTTAAGTCCCTCGTGTCTGCCAATTTCACCACAGCGGCATCTAAAGAACTGCCGCCCGCAGCACCTGCAAACGGCAGTTCATATCATACAATAGAAACGCAGTTTTGTCAAGCTTACACTTTCCCGCCGTGCAGCTCTGCATACATCCGGGAGCGGCACTCCGCCACAGCAGGAGTCATGTTGACATAGTGCTTGTGCGGGCACTCGATGCGCAGCTCGCTCTCCCAAGTCTCCTCGGTCAGCTGCTTTGCGATATAGGCCTTCTTCTCCGCCACAGAGGGCAGCTCAATGGCCAGCTCACCGTTCAGAATGTGCGGGACCAGCAGCTTCTTGACCTTGGTGGGGGTAATGGTCACGGTGCGCTCGATGGCGTCCGAATCCAGATTGACCATCGTAACAGGCTTTCCGGCCTCGATCTCCTCGCCGTCCATTGCGATCAGGTCGCACTGAGCCTGACCGTTCTCATCGTAGAGACGCCACGGCATCTTCTTGCCGGGGATGATAGCCTTGCTGGCCGAATCCGAACACTTCATCTTCGGCTGATAGGTCCCATCCGGGCGCTTGACGGCAACCAGCTTGTACACGCCGCCGAACACAGGGTCCGAAGCGGAAGTGATAAGGTTTTCACCGACGCCGTAGGAGTCAAAATGAGCGTGCTCATACAGCTCCATGTTGGCGATCTTTTTCTCGTCCAGACCGTTGGACGCCACCAGCTTGATATAGGGCTTTCCGGCGGCATCCAGCGCCTTGCGCAGACGCTTGGAACCGCGGGCAAGGTCGCCGGAGTCAATGCGGGCGCTCTTGACGCGGCGGTTGGGATCGTTGGGGTACTTTTCGATCAGGTAGTCGTCCAGCTTGATGAGGTTGGGCAGACCGCTCTCCATGATATTATAGGTATCCAGCAGAAGGCTGACCGAATCCGGATAGGTATCTGCAAAGGCCTTGAACGCATCAAATTCGGTCGGGAAGAACTCGATGAAGCTGTGCGCCACCGTGCCAACGGCTTTGACGTCCGAGCCGAACTTCATCTCTGCCAGACAGTTGGCCGTGCCGACACAGCCGCCCAGAACAGCTGCATACGCGCCATCATTGCCCGCGCTCTCGCCCTGTGCGCGGCGCGTGCCGAACTCCATGACGCTGCGGGGCGTGTGGGTGTTCAGACCGGTCACACGAGTCGCCTTGGTCGCGATCAAGCTGTGGAAGTTCATGGTCTGCAGCAGATATGTCTCGATCAAGATCGCGCCCACCAGATCACACTCGATGCGCACCATCTGGACATGCGGATAACAGACCGTGCCCTCAGGCAGGGCATACATGTCGCCCTTCCACTGATAGGTGCGCAGATACTCGCAGAACTCTTCGCTCATGCCCTTGGTGCGCAGCCAGTGGATATCCTGCTCGTTGAAATGGTAGTTGAGCAGGAAGCGGGTCAGCTTGCGCTGGCCGGCGCTGATGGAATAGCCCTGATTATCGGGGTTCTTGCGGAAGAACATATCGAACACTAAGGTCGTGTCCTTGAAGCCGTGCAGGAACAGGCAGTTGGCCATCGTGAACTCATAAAAATCCACGACCATTGCAGGGTTGTCATAATCTTCGTCCGGAATATACGGAACAACTTTGATCTCGTCCATGGAAGTTTCCTCTCTTTGATCCATCCAGCGGTCATACCCTCCGCTGTTGAAAAACATCCTCTTCCGCTGCTGCACAAGGTGCGGCACGAGGCTCTTCTCCCCTGTCATGACAGGGTGTTTGTATCATGATAGCATCTTTCTCGGGCAGGTTCAAGTGCTTTTGTAAAAATCCAGCGGTCCGGAGTCAAATCTTTTTTCCGAAACCGAAAAAGGCCGCCTTCGGACGGACCGAAAGCAGCCTTTTGGGAGTAAAATGACTTAGCCGTTGATGATGTTCGGGGTAGCGTTCTTCAGAACGACGTCATGGCTGCCGCCCTCGACGATGGAAGTGGAGGAAACGACGGTCAGCTTAGCCTTCTGCTGCAGCTCAGGGATGGACAGTGCGCCGCAGTTGCACATGGTGCTCTTGACCTTGTACAGGGTGGTCTGGACGCCATCGGACAGCGGACCTGCATACGGAACGTAGCTGTCCACGCCTTCCTCGAAGCTCAGCTTAGTGGAGCCGCCGAGGTCATAGCGCTGCCAGTTACGGGCACGGTTGGAGCCTTCGCCCCAGTACTCCTTCATATACTGGCCGTTGATGCGGACCTTGTTCGTGGGGCTTTCGTCGAAGCGGGCAAAGTAGCGGCCCAGCATGACGAAGTCTGCGCCCATGGCCAGTGCGAGGGTGATGTGGTAGTCGTGGACGATGCCGCCGTCGGAGCAGATGGGCACATAGATGCCCGTCTCCTTGAAGTACTCATCACGAGCCTTTGCGACCTCGATAACAGCCGTTGCCTGACCACGGCCGATGCCCTTGGTCTCGCGGGTGATGCAGATGGAGCCGCCGCCGATGCCGATCTTCACGAAGTCTGCGCCCGCCTTGGCGAGGAAACGGAATCCCTCGGCATCGACCACGTTGCCGGCACCGACCTTGACGGTATCGCCGTAGTGCTCACGGATCCAGCCGATGGTGCGGCTCTGCCACTCGGAATAGCCCTCGGAGGAGTCGATGCACAGGACATCCACGCCAGCCTCGACCAGAGCGGGCACGCGCTCGGCGTAGTCGCGGGTGTTGATGCCGGCGCCGACCACATAGCTCTTGTTGGCGTCCAGCAGCTCGTTGATGTTCTTCTTATGGGAATCGTAATCCTTGCGGAACACGAAATACTTCAGGTTGCCCTCGGCATCCACCAGCGGCAGGGTGTTGATCTTGTTGTCCCAGATGATGTTGTTGCAGTCGTGCAGAGAGGTGTTCTCCGGGGCGGTGACCAGCTTCTCGATCGGGGTCATGAAGGTGGTGACCGGTGCGTCATCGGGGGTGTGGTTGACGCGGTAATCGCGGGATGCCACGATGCCCAGCAGCTTGCCGTTGGGCGTGCCGTCAGCGGTGACCGCAATGGTGGAGTGACCGGTGCGGGCCTTCAGCTCCAGAACGTCGTGCAGGGTGGCGGTGGGGGCCAGATTGGAGTCCGAAACGACATAGCCGGCCTTATAGCTCTTGACGCGGCGGACCATAGCGGCCTCGTTCTCGATGCTCTGGGAGCCGTAGATGAAGGACACACCGCCCTCGCGTGCCAGTGCAATGGCCAGCTTATCGCCGGAGACAGACTGCATGATGGCGCTGATCATCGGGATGTTCATTTCCAGCGGGCACTCTTCCTCGCCCTTGCGGTACTTGACCAGCGGGGTCTTGAGGCTGACTGCGGTGGGAACGTTCTCCGCCGAGGAATAGCCCGGGACCAGCAGATATTCGCCAAAGGTGCGGGAAGGTTCTTCATAGAAATAAGCCATATTCAAACTCCTTTTCTCTCATGCCGTCCGTCACAACGGTCGCAAAATGATTTCACCTGTAGTGCTTGGAACATGCTTAAAATTGCTTGCACCTATTCTATCACAAATGCAAGCAATTTACAAAACAAACTTTCCAAAACCGTCCTCGGGAAAACCAGACACTTTGTCTAACAAAACGACGGAAAGTAACACTTTATTCCCTGAATTTTGCAGTTTTGGCCCTGCGGGACGCAAAAAAGCCCGTCCTCGCCGGACGGGCTTTTCTGCACACGAAGCGGGATATCGCCTGTGCGGTGTCGGCCAACAGCTGTGAAGGAGTACAGCCGGAGGAGGAGAGGCAGACACCCGATATCCACGGATAACAAGAAGAAAAAGATTTCACTCAGAAGAGCCTTGCTCTTTCTGTAACCATATTGTAACTCTTTTGCTCCGATTTTGCAAGAGGTTTTTGTAATTTTTTTGTAATTCTTTTTTACTTTTCCGCGGGAGCTTCGTCCGCAAACTCCAGATAGCACTCAAAGGCCAGATGCTCTTCGCGGCGGCCCGCCACATACCAGCCGTCCGCCGACGGCGCATAGAACACCGCCACCTGTGACCCCATCGGGATCTCGCGGTGATACTTCACCGAGGCGAACCGCAGCGACCCTTTCTGGAACGCCTCGATAGGCAGGGCATCACAGGCGATGTCCAGATAGTACGAGTTGTTCACATGGCCGTTCAGGTCGCAGAGCGAATAGCTTGCCTTCCAGTTTCCGGCAAAGGTCAGATCTTTGCTTTTGTGCACGAGCTGGGGCAGCTCCCCTTCCACGTCCTCGTTCCAGTAGCCGGGGGTGTGCCAGTTTGGCTCCCGCAGGATGCGTTCATTGTCGGTATCCACCACGATCCAGCGGCAGTCCACCATGGCAAGCTCATTCCCGGCTTCGTCCTGAATGTGGGTGATCCGCTTCATCGAGCCTTTTTTGCAGGGCTCACAAGCGGTTTTCAGGACGAGCTTTTCGGCGCGGGTCGGCATCCGGTAGATCTCCACCGCCTGTTTGCCCACCAAAAACGCCGTGTGATGGGCCGCAAAGAAGGCGTCATCCATCCCGTAGGCGCGGGCGTGGTCTGCAGCGGCCTGTTCCACATAGCGGAACAGCGCGCTCGGCTTCATGTTCCGGCGGAAGTCGCAGTCTGCGTTCAGGGTGAGAGCTGTCTCGGTATATTGATTCAATTCCATCGTCAAAACCTTTCTATCAAAAAGCCCCCTCCATCCTGCTTGCCGCTGTTCCAAACGGGGCACGAACCCCGCCCTTTGCGGCGGCATCGCAGAGCAATGACGGAGAGGGCTTTTTCTTAATACATGTTGCGGGACTTTTTGCGCAGCTTGCGCCAGATGTTGAAGCAAGCCAGCGCAACCATCGCCAGCAGGAGCATCAGGAACACAACGCCGCTGCCGCCTTCGTCGTAGCTCTTCATCTCGCTCCACTTGACGTCCAGTTCGCTGTTCACGTCATCGCTCAGGGCGGTAAAGACCTTTTCCTTGGCTTCGATCTCCTCCGAGGGGAAGGCGATCTCACTGTACTTCAGGTCCTCGTCCAGAACCTCCCACACCGCTTGCATCGGGGTGGTGTAGCCGATATACTCCGCGTTTGCCTTGCCGACGTCCACCTCACACATGAAGTTGATGAACATTTCAGCAGCTTCCTGATTCTCGCTGGTGGCGGGAACGCACATGCTGTCCACCGAAAGGACGCTTCCCTCTTCCGGGAACACCCACGCCAGATCGGGGTTGTCGTCGATCATCGTGATGGCATCGCCGGAATAGTAGACGCCGATGGCCGCTTCGCCGCCGATCATCTTATCGAAGATCTCATCCATGACGTAGGCCTGGACCAGCGGCTTCTGTGCTTTCAGCTCTTCCACCACCTCGTCCACTTCCTCCGTGGACTCCGGGTTGATGCTCTTGCCCGCCTTGAACGCGGCAATGGCGTAGGCATCGCGGCTGTTGTTGAACATCAGGATGTTGTCCGCATACTGCTCGTCCCACAGGTCCGCCCAGCTGGTGGGTGCTTGGTCCACCATGGTGGTGTTGTAGATGATGCCGGTGGTGCAGAGCATATAGGGGACCGAATATTCATTGGTCGGGTCGTAGTCTGCGTTGCGGTAGCTTTCGTCGATGTTCTGGAAGTTCGGGATGTTGTCATAGTTCAGCTTGGCCAGCATCCCTTCCGAGATCATCTTCGAGACCATATAATCCGACGGGATGATGACATCGTAGTTGGCCGCACCGGACTTGAGCTTTGCATACAGCGACTCGTTGGAATCAAAGGTCGTATAGTTGACATTGATGCCGGTCAGCTTTTCAAAGGCGTCCACGACATCCACGCTGTCGTCCGAGCCGTTGGAGATGTATTCGCCCCAGTTGTAGACGTTCAGGGTAACATTCTTGCCCTTGAAGCGGGTCCAGTCGTAGTCGTCGGAGACGGAAATATCCTCGTTGACCTCGATGGTCCCGGCCGCAAACGCCGAAAGCGGCATACAGACGGCAAGGACCGCCGTCAGCAGCAGGATCACAAAGCGTTTCATGCCACATCCTCCCCTCTCAGAGCCTTCTGGTCCCGGCGGTAGCCGCGGCTCTCCATGGCGTTGGAGATCAGGATGATGGCCAGAATGACCACGAACATGATGGTAGACAGCGCATAGATCTCCGGGCTGACCTTCTTACGGGTCATGGAGTAGATCGCGATGGGCAGCGTCTCCACCGTGCCGCAGTTGAAGTAGGAGATCATGAAGTCGTCGATGGAGTAGGTCAGGCAGATCAGGAATGCCGACAGGATCGCGGGGCTGATCTCCGGCAGGATGACCTTGAAAAACGCCTGTTTGGGGTCGCAGCCGAGGTCCAGTGCGGCTTCGTACAGCTTGATATCCAGCTGCTTGAGCTTGGGCGTCACATTAAAGATGACGTACGGCACGTTGAACGCGATATGCGCGATGAGCAGCGTGGGCAAGCCCATAATGGTATCGGGCAGGAAATCCACATTGGCGGCAAAGCGCTGATAGGCCACGAACAGCAGCATCAGCGAGATGCCGGTGATGATCTCGGGGTTGACCACCGGGATATAGGTGATGTTCGTGACCACCAAGCGGCTCTTGCGGCCCATGGATGCGATGCCCAGCGAAGCCGCCGTGCCAAGGATGGTCGCGATGATCGACGAAATGAGGGCCACTTCCAGCGAGACGACCAGCGCCCGCAGGATGGACGAATTGTGGAACAGGCTGACATACCACTTCGTCGTAAAGCCGGTGAACAGCGCATAGCCCTTGCTCTGGTTGAAGCTGAACACGATCATATACGCGATGGGCAGATACATGAAGCAGAAAAACAGGATGACATAGGCACGCTGCATCAGCCGAAGATGTTTTGTTTTCATCAGGACACACCCTCCATCTCATCCTCGTCGAAGCTCGAGGTAAAGCTCATGCACAGCAGGACGATGATCATCAGCACCAAGCTCATGGCCGAACCGACGTTCAGGTTGTAGCTGTTGCCAAGGAACTGCATCTCGATCAGATCACCGATCAGCAGGTTGGAACCGCCGCCCAGCATTCGGCTGATGACGAAGGTCGAAACAGCCGGCACGAACACCATCGTGATGCCGGTGCTGATGCCCGGAACGCTCATGGGGATCAGAACGCGGAGCAGGGTCTGGGTGGTGGAAGCGCCAAGGTCCTGTGCGGCTTCCACGATGCTCTGGTCGATCTTGGTCATGCTGGTGTACAGCGGAAGGATCATATACGGCACATAGTTGTACACCATGCCCAGCACCACCGCGCCGGAGGTGTTCAGCATGTTGTAGGGTCCCAAGCCGAACACGCCCAGCACCGCGTTGACCGGGCCGTTCACGCTGAGCAGACCCATCCACGCATAGGTGCGGAGCAGGAAGTTCATCCACATCGGCAGCATGACCAGCATCAGCATGATGTGCTGTTTGTTGACCCGCAGACGGGACAGGAAATAGCCCACCGGGAACGCGATGATCAGGCAGATGACCGTCGCGATCAGCGCCAGCAGCAGACTGCGGGCGAACACGGAGCCATAACCGCTGATGGACAGCAGATTGTCGAGCGTGAAGTTCCCGCTGCCATCCGTCAGCGCATAGTAGACCACGATGATCAATGGGACCACCGTGAACAGCGTCATCCACACAAAATAGGGATACGCAAGCTTTTTATCGTAAATCTTCATTTCGGCTTCACCCCTCAGGAACGCGACATAATGTGGATCTCGTTGGGGCCGATGCGCATACCGATCGTCTCGCCGGGGGTACAGGCGCGGGTAGAATGGATGAGCCATTCGCGGCCCTCGCACTCCACATGCATCTCAAAGTGGACGCCCTTGAAGATGACGTCGTTCACGACGCCCACCAGCTGGCCTTCGACGGGCGAAACGACCTCGATATCCTCGGGGCGGACGACCACCTGAACGCTCTCCTCGCGGGCAAAGCCGCGGTCCACGCAGGGGAACTCCACGCCCGAGAAGGAAACGAGGAAGTCGCGGTGCATCACGCCGTCCACGATGTTGGAATCGCCGATGAAGTCCGCGACAAAGGCATTCTTCGGCTCGTTGTAGATGTCCTCGGGCTTGCCCTGCTGCTGGATGACGCCGTCCTTCATAACGGCGATACGGTCACTGATGGCCATTGCCTCTTCCTGATCGTGGGTAACAGAGATGGTTGTCATGCCTAGCTTATGAGTAATTCTTTTGATCTCAAACTGCATGTCATGGCGCAGGTTTTTGGCAAAGCCGGTACCGGCCTTGGACGCGAAGGCGGCGGACAGGACGCCGAAGGCCAGGGATGCCAGGGCGCACAGCACCAGAATGCCGGACTTGGCGGCGACCACCTGCATGTTTTGCAGCTTGATGCCGTAGTCGTACAGGTCGGCCATGACCAGGGGGATCAGCACCTCCATGGCGACCTCGCCGACCATGCACAGCGGGCTGAGCAGCGCCGCCCACTTATATTCCCGGATGCACCGGGAAAGTCTTCTTATCATGGATCAGATTCCTCCTTGATTTTACGGATACAGGCGCTTGCGCCCATGTTGTCAATGGCGCGCAGGAGCAGGGAAGCGAACAGCTCCCGTTCCTCCGGGGAAAAGCCTGCCACCACCCGGGCTTCGTTGTCGAGAATGACCCGGTTCATGGTCTCGTGAAGCTCGTCTCCCTTGGGCAGCACATAAATGCGCTTGCAGCGGCGGTCGGTTTCGTCCGGCCGAAGCTCGATGAAGTCCTTCTTTTCCAGCCGGGACAGCAGCCCCGAAACGGTGGGGTGGCTCAGGTGAAAGGTTTCCTCAATGTCCCGGGAGCAGGGCGGCTGAGAACGCTGCGCGAGGTAGCCCATGATATGCCCCTGGGCGGACGTTAAGTCCATGGACGCAAGGGTGTTGTCCATGGAGGTCTTCATGCAGCCGCTGAGAACCTTCAAAAGATAGCCATAGTGATGTGTCAGGATGATCACCACCTTGAATAATATGTAGCATGCTACATATTAGCATATCCCTTTTCAAATTGCAAGGGGGTCATAAAAAGTTTACAATCGGGGTTATGATACGCAAAACCGCCGGGATTTTTGCAATCCCGGCGGTGAATCATTATGGACGGAATCCTTCAAAAATAGACAGCCAGCCCTCTTTCAGGGCGGTGTCG
>OIYO01000984.1_pt1 | contig 18658 bp, 10 predicted proteins | sample 1588191 | NCBI WGS metagenome assembly OIYO01 (sample SAMN03283275) | human gut metagenome | biome: human-associated habitat; material: feces | host: Homo sapiens | place: Peru | collected 2012 | reverse complement strand
TAAGGGCCCTGCCACATCTCATATCCCGCCTTCGTAGCAATGAAGAGTTCGTCGCGATAAGGGCGGAAGTCATCGTCCATGAGTCGGCCTAACGTCTCCTCGGCACTACCGTTGACGGGACCGTAATTGTTGGCGAGGTCGAAATGGGTGATGCCATGGTCGAAAGCGCAGTGGGTAATGGCGCGGCTACGCTCATAAGAATCTACGCTTCCGAAGTTGTGCCAGAACCCTAAACTTACCTTGGGCAGCATAACACCGCTGCGACCGCAGCGTACAAAGAGAGCATCGCCATTGTCATAGCGATGCTCGTCAGCTTTATATAATCCTTTCAGATTCATATATTATATTATTTAAGTTTCGCTAGCGAAAGTAGTTAAGAAGTTAAGGAGTTTTTCGCAAGGCTCAAGGAAACTTCGCGCCCTACGGTTGCTAAGGAGTTAAGCCATTAGTTTTTTGCTTGATTTATATCATTAAAAGCATTTGGCTTAACTTCTTAACTCCTTTAACTACTGAATTCTCCGAACTTGCGAAAGTTCAGACATTAATATAACGCTTCTCGTTAGCGTTTGTCTTTTTTATACGTTTGCAAAATTAGTCAAATATTTTTTCAAAAGGATAACGAATATATGAAAAAAGCCCGCCGAAGCGAGCTTTTCGATATATTTTTTTAATTTTCTTGACGTAAGTCAACTTTAAGTTGCAGTTCATCAAGCTGTTTCTGGTCGATAGCTGATGGTGCGTCGAGCATAACGTCGCGTCCGCTGTTGTTCTTCGGGAATGCTATGCAGTCGCGTATTGAGTCGAGTCCTGCCATGATCGAAACGAAGCGGTCGAGTCCGAAGGCAAGACCAGCGTGAGGAGGTGCTCCGTACTTGAAGGCGTTGATGAGGAAGCCGAACTGTGCCATGGCACGCTCTTCGGTGAAACCGAGAATGCCGAACATCTTCTCCTGCAGTTTGCTGTCGTGGATACGCAAGCTTCCGCCGCCAACCTCAATGCCGTTGCATACGAAGTCGTAAGCCTTGGCGCGTACCTGCTCCGGATGTGAGTCGAGCAATGGTATGTCGTCGGGATTGGGCATGGTGAACGGGTGGTGTGTAGCCATAAGGCGCTGCTCCTCGTCGCTCCACTCGAACAGTGGGAAGTCGATAATCCACAGACACTCGAACTTGTTCTTGTCGCGCAGTCCGAGACGGTCGCCCATCTCCAGACGCAGTGTGCAGAGCTGAACGCGTGTCTTGTTGGCGTTGTCGCCAGAGAGGATGAGTACGAGGTCGCCGTCCTTGGCGCCTGTTGTCTCCTTCACCTTGGCAAGTACTTCGGGCGAGTAGAACTTGTCGACCGACGACTTCACGGTGCCGTCCTCGTTGAACTTGATGTACACGAGTCCCTTGGCGCCTACCTGCGGACGCTTTACGAAGTCGGTAATCTGGTCGAGCTGCTTGCGTGTATAGTTGGCGCAACCTGGTACGCATATACCGCCGATGTATGTAGCGTCGTTGAATACAGAGAATGTGCCGGTGCCCTTGAGATCGTCCATGAGCTCTACGAACTCCATGCCGAAGCGCAAGTCGGGCTTGTCGCTACCGAAGCGGCGCATAGCCTCGTGCCATGTCATCTGCTGGAGCTTGGCTGGCAGCTCTACGCCACGAATCTCCTTGAACAGGTGGCGTGCCATGTCCTCAAAGAGGTTGATAACGTCGTCCTGGTCGACAAACGACATCTCGCAGTCGATCTGTGTGAACTCAGGCTGACGGTCGGCACGAAGGTCTTCGTCGCGGAAGCACTTGGCTATCTGGAAGTAGCGGTCGAATCCGCTCACCATGAGCAGCTGCTTCAGAGTCTGCGGGCTCTGTGGCAGAGCATAGAACTGACCTGGGTTCATGCGCGAAGGCACAACGAAGTCGCGTGCGCCCTCCGGTGTAGAACCGATAAGTATAGGAGTCTCAACCTCGATGAAGTTCTGTGCATCGAGGAAGTTGCGTATGAGGATTGTCATGCGGTGGCGCAGCTCCAGATTCTTGCGCACGGTAGGACGGCGCAAGTCGAGGTAGCGGTACTTCATACGGATGTCGTCGCCGCCGTCGGTGTTGTCCTCGATAGTGAACGGAGGTGTTGCGCTCTCCGAAAGGATGTTCAGTTCGGTAGCGATGATTTCAATGTCGCCGGTAGGAAGGTTGGCGTTCTTGCTCTCGCGCTCGTTGACAACGCCAGTCACCTGAATGCAGTATTCGCGTCCGAGCTTGCCTGCACGTGCGCAAAGCTCGCTGTCGTCAGAGTCGTTGAAGACAAGCTGTGTGATGCCGTAGCGGTCGCGCAAGTCAACAAATGCCATACCGCCCATCTTTCTAACGCGCTGTACCCATCCGGCAAGTGTTACGGTCTTGCCGGCATCGGAGAGACGTAGCTCTCCACAAGTGTTTGTTCTATACATATATATTATAGTGTATTTATTTATTCCGATAATATGCGCTAATACCACGCAAAGTTATAGCGTTTATTCCGAACCACCAAATTTATAGCATAATTTTAGTCTCTATTTCCTTTCAGCGCGTTTTCTAACGTCTATTTTGTAATGAAAAGAGTCTATCTTCTTATCATTATCTTCTTTCCGCCATTGATATATATGCCAGGTTGTGTGGGGCGATGGTTGTAGCGTCGGCCTTGCATATCGTACCAGATAGTTGAGAGATTCTGCTTGTCGACAGTCTGGATATTGATTCCGGTAGACATTAGGTCCGTTACGTCTTTTATTGTGTAATGTTTTTGGCTGTCTTTTTCATTCGAAATTTCAATGTATGTATCTTTCTTCAGGTCGTATACGTCGATGGTCTGTTGATTGCCAGAGTCAGTATTGAAAACGAACGAAATCATATTGCCGCGCTTGGCTATACTGTAGGTCTTGTAGTACCACTTTTTGCCTGCAATTGTCTTGGTTGCAGTCACGGCATCGCCAGGCCATTTGCCTTTTGTTGTCAAATTAGTGCCCGACTGGCTTTCCCACGCCCATAAGTTCACGCTTTTCCATCCTACATTGTCTGTATTTACGTATACTGTTATGTCGTATGGAGTGAATGCCTCTGGCTTTGAAATGTCGTATGTGCGTGTTGCTATAGCCGACACTGTTGAGCCCGTGAGCAGTCCCACTTTGAGTGTTGTGGTGCCCATAGGTATTTCTATTTCCGTTCCGCTTGCTGCTTTACGGCTTTGTGCAGTTGGTTCGGTTCCATCGGTGGTGTAGACAAGTTGTGCGCCTTGCTTGTCGCTTACGGCTGTAAGGCGAGCCTTCTGCACGTCGTCGTAATGTCCTGACGGCAGGTCTATCCATGCTACGTTGCTGCTGTTGCTGAGCAGGTAGCGATAGTGATAGCCGCGCAGTATTTCGGTGAATCCTGAAGGTGCGGTGTATTTGTTGGCGTTGGCTCCCATTGCGGCATACAGTGTTCCGTGTGAACCTTCGGTCTTCAGAACGTTGTAGTTTGCGCCCATCCTCACGTTGAATGTGGTGTTGCTGGTGTTGGTAATGCCGGCAATGTGGCGGGCGTTAATCATCTTCTTGATGTCGGTAGGGTAGGCTTGCCAGTGCTTGTAGAACACGCATGGCGTGCCGCATGATGCCAGAATAAATGCGTTGGCGGCAAGTGTGTCTTTGCGTATCGGGTCTTGCTTTTCGTCGCTTGAGCGGTATTCGGTGTCGTGGTTTTCAACGAAAGTTACAGCATACTGACGGTAAGTGGCATCGCTTATGAGCCCGCTCTTTGCCATGCTGCCCCAATTATTGGCGATGAGGTCGCGTACGGCGTAACGTATGGGGAAGTCGAAGGCTGCTGATGTGGGGACTTCGTTCACCTTGGTGGCATTTATCCATGTCTTGACGGTGGCAACGTTGCCGTCCCAATATTCACCTACCGAGAAGCGAGGCTTGGCTGCCGTGTTGTATATTCCGGTGAACTTGCCTGCGTAACCCTTCACCATGTCGTAGCGGAATCCGGCGTAGCCGAAGTCGTTGAGCAGCATGTCGAGATATGCCTTTACTACAGTCTGCACGTTGGAGCTGTTGTGGTCGAGGTCGCGCATGCCGTCCCAGCCGTCGCCCGTATCTTTATTGCTGCTGAGGGTAATCTTTGGAGTCTGTTTGTTAGCCCATGACAAAGTTCCTCCTTTGTCATCATCACTGCAGATGTCGGTAGAATTCATCTTGTAGGTCACGCCCTTATATGTCTCTACGGGGAAGTCGGTCCAGCTTGTCAGTGTGTTGCGGTGGTTGATTACTACATCGGCAATGGTGCCTATTCCTTTGCTCTTGAATGTATTGATCATCGAGCGCAGTTCGGCTTCATTGCCAAACGAACTGTTGTAATTGCTAAACCAGTACAGGTCGTCATATCCCATAGAGCGTCCGCTGCTGCAGTTGGCACTTTGTGGAATCCATACCAGACTGAAGTATGGCGCAAGATCATCGGCTTGGGCTTCCAGATTGCACCACTTCGATGCACGATATGAATCCCAATAGAATCCTTGCAGCATCACACCGTCGTAGTTGGCTGGCCAACCTTGTGCCTGCATGCTTAGTGTTGCCATAAGGGCAACGAGGGTCGTGTAAATCTTCTTCATCTTATTCTGTTTTTAGTTACTTTTTGTTTAATTGGTTTATCACTACTACTAACTATTTACTACTACTACTAACTATTTACTATTACTTACTACTACTTTTCACTTGATAAAATGACTGCTTATTTGGTTACAACTACTTGCATCACGCAACTAAATGAACCTTTTATTTTTATGCTTCAAAGTTACTTCAAATTCCATTATAGGTGTATATAATTTATGTGCAAACGTGCAAATGAAATGTGCAAACGTTTGCATATCAGCGCCTGATAACAAAAGAGACCACTCACACATAGTGAGCAGTCTCATACAATCCAAATTAAAACGTGTAAAACCTTAATTAACCTTTGAGGTAGTAGTTGTATATGATTTTGAAAGTACAGTTGTATATTCTTCTCCAAATTTACATATAATACTATTATTGGTATATATATTTAATGTGTAAACGTGCATATAAAATGCGTAATCGTTTGCATTTTCAACAAAATAGGCGACTCTCGCAGATTGAGAGCCGCCTATTGATTATACTGTGTTTATTCAGGTGAAGTTGCTTATTTCACTGTGCAGTAGATATTCTCTGATGTCTTTCTGGTCGGGTACAACTTGATTGTGTTGCCAGCAACCGAAAGGTTGTCGCCACCTGCTGTCAAGTTGTTGAGGCTTCCACCGAGGTTGATGTCCCAACCACCGTTTACGCGGAACTTCCATCCGTCGGCTGTCACGCCGACATTGGTTGCCTCGAAGCAATACTCCTCAGCGTTCCATGTCATGACAGCGTCGCCGCCCCAACCATTGAAACCACCGATGATGCCCATGGTTTCAACCTTAGTGGCCTTGATGGTGCCTTCTCCAAGATTAACATCGAAGTAGTAGACACCCACTCCAGCGTTCACGCCGATGTTTCCACCTTCGTTGGTTGCAGCATCCGAGAATGTATTGAATGCACCAGCATTGATTTCGTTGTCCCAGCTTCCAGCTACACGTTGGAACTTGAACTGGAGACCAGCTCCGTTAGGATCGGCTACATATACATAACCAGTGTATACGCCCTTTGCCTCGTCTACGAGAGCGAGCTTCTGGTCAGAAGAACTCCAACCATCAGTGCTACCGATGAAGTAGATGAACGGATCGTAGTTAACCTCTTCGAAAGTATACGAGTAGTCCATCATGTTGATAGTGAGCTTATACTTACCAGCCTTGGCAATCTTACCAGCCTTAGCTTCACCGTTGGTCAGCGCACCAGTCATGCTGGCGTCGCCGTCAACCTTAGGTCCTACAACACCTGGAGCCCAGAGGTTATCTGCATCAATGTTTTTCTTAGGAATAATCTTCCAATACTGATCAGCCTTGGTTGTCTCGAATGTGATGGTGAAAACAGGATCATCATATACATCCTTATCGCTGTGCTTGAATGCCTTTGCGTCTTCTTTAGTCCAACCATTCTGATCTTTGGTTTTGAAGAACATATCGCCTACGAGGTAATAGCCTTCTTCTATAACTGGAGCCTCAGGAATAGCCTTTACCTGGAATGTTGCAGATGTAGCCATCTTAACGGCTGTTGCTCCATTGCTTACCCATGCGTCAAGAGTAGCATCGATGTCGTGCTCTGTAGGGCGCTTGCCATACTTATCTGTGATATAAGTAGCCAGGTCGGCTTTTGCCATGTTGCCATCGGCGTCAATGTCGAATGACTGACCGTCGAAATTAATCTTGAAACTTGGAGTGTAAGTATTTTTGGTAGAAGTAGGAGCAACAATGCTCGCTACTTTTACCTTATCTCCTGTAACATCTGCCAAGTTGATGACATCAACCGGAGTTACGCTACCGTTTCCGAATGTTACAGCTTCCTCCTCAGGATTTGTCTGTGGGGTACCCCAGTCTGTGTAGTCCTCGGTGCAAGACACCATAGCCATCAGAAGGGTCATTCCCAAAAATATTTTCTTAATCATAATTGTCTATACTTTAATGATTTACAATTTAACGATGCTGAATGAACCAGTGATGTCGTTGAATGAGATGACATACTTGCCTTCTGCCAAGCCGATGTTCTTGCCACTAGATTCACATTTACCGTACATGTTGATAGCGCCATCTTCTGCACCATATCCCCAGTTGGTATCCCAAGAACCTTCAATCTTGAACTTGAACTGGATAGGATCGCCAGCAGGTACATCCATTATGTAGTACCAAGCGTGGTTCTCAACGCCCTCTGTGTTGTAAGGAAGCATTGGAGTGTCTACCCAATCGTTGAATGAACCGGTAATTTGGATAGTGCCATAGTCCTTTACATCACCTTCGTACTTCACCATCTTGGCTGTATTGTCAGCGGTGTTAAGAGTGATGGTGTAGTAACCGGCTTCTGGAGCCACGATGTGACCACCGTCGCCACCACCATTGCGGTTGACGATTTTACCCTTAGTCTTGTTATCGGCATTCATACTGTAATCCCAGTTGAAGCTTTCAGGCATAATCTTGAAGCCAGCTCCCGGGCATTCATCCTTGTCGTTGTAGTCGCCTGTAAGGAAGTAGTTGGTGTATTCAATCTCACCTGCACCTGTCTTCTTATCGTAAGCGAAGTTTGGCTTGAGGAACATTGGGAGTGCATCTTCTCCAACAGTCTTATTACCTGCCCACTTGTCACCGAACAAATGGCCTACAAGATACCACATTATAGGTGTAGCATCCTTCAACTCAATATAGTAAGGATTTACGCTAAGCTTTATTGAGTTTGAGGCAATAGGGTTCAGACGGCTGGTACCCTCAAGGATGAAAGCGTTCACACGTACATATACATCTTGATTGGCAGGAACGTTGCCTTCTGTCCATTTAAGTATCTTTACCAAAGCCTTGTCTATTTCTTCAGCTGAAGCAGAGATGTTACATTTCTGTGTGGTGTTGCTAAGAGCAGCGTAATCGGGCACTTTTTCGCCACTCTCGTCTGCAGCTGCTTCATCAGTAGAAACTGTGAAGGTGTTAGTCGGAGATACCTGCACCTCGTATGTTGCGTTGATAGGGGCATTTTCGGCTGTATACTTAGGCTGTGACCATGTAAGTCCAAGCCCTGTGGAATGCTCCAAGTCAATAGTTGAATTTACATATTCAGGAGTATTCAATTTGAACTCTGTAGGCTGAATCAGCGTTGGGTTAGAGTCGTTGTCATCCGAACATGATGCGAATAAGCTGATGATGCCGAAAAGCAGAGCACCCATCATATATTTATTCTTCATATTGCGTTTACTTTTATTGTTCTATTATACTTTATATACTTAGTTCTGAACCTCGTTATATCCGTCGATCTGTGTCAGGTTCTTGTTAGAAAGAATCTCAGAAGAAGGGATAGGATAAACGTTCAGGTACTTATCGAAGGTTGTGCCATTAGAGCTGCCGCCCTTGAGTTCCCACTTGTATGTGGCCTGGCTGCCACCAAACTGATTGAAGCGAATCAAGTCGGTACGGCGCTGACCCTCGCAATAAAGCTCACGGGCACGCTCATCGAGTACGTCGTTAAGAGTGTAAGATGCACGTACGGCAGCGTGGGCACGTTTGCGAAGAGCATCGATGTAGCCCTTAGCCTTAGCCGAGCTTTCACCATTGATGTGCATCTCTGCCTCTGCAGCATTGAGGTAAGCCTCGGCTACACGGAAGAGGAAGAAGTCGATGTCGACGTTATAGCTGTCGTGGGGAGTTCCACCATTAGAATAGTTGTTATTCCACTTTGGTGTAGCAATACCCTTGACGAACTTATCGTTAGCACCAAGCTCCAAGGTACGATCACCATCACTGTTGCCCTTACCCCAAAGGATAGCACGGTCGTCAACGTTCATATCGCGGATCTCTTTTGCCGTCTTGTTTAAAACAACTTTAGGATCGGTGAAGAACTTCTCTACGAATTGTGGACGGACACGCATACCCGACCATGTGTTGGCTGTAGTGGCTGCATCCTTATCTGTAACAGTCTGCATAGTAGCATCCCAAAGAGCAGCAACATAGAACATCGAACCACCATAGCCCTGAGTCTTGTCGCCGTCCTGCATCAATGGAAGAAGAGCCTCGCAGCTGGCACCGTTCGAACCGTTGTCGCCCATGAAGAGCAGGTCGTATGGCTTGTAGCCTTTAGCCTTGGCATCGGCCGACATCTTGCTGTCATCGAAGAGGGCATAAGGTGAATTGATAACCTTCTCGGCATATTCGAGAGCCTCTTTCCAGTAAGGATTGTTCTGACCGTCGTTGTTGAGGTATGTACCGGCATTGAGATAAAGACGGCTCAAGAGCAACCAGCATGTGCCTTTGTCAACGCGGCCATAGTCTGCGTCGCTGTCGGTCTCAGGCTTTGCCTCCAACAGGTCTGGCTCAGCTGCGAGCAATTCGTCCTTTACCCAGTTGAACATGAACTCACGACCTAACTGCAGAAGCTCGGCACGAGTGTATGTCTTGCTGGCATCAAAATTTGAGTTGTAAGCATGTGCCTGACGCGGAGTCTCTGCCGAAATCTTGTCAATGAAGGTCGGATCACCGAAGAAGTCGAGCATCAAGAAATAGCTATAGGCACGAAGTACACGTACCTCTGCATACTTGGTCTTCTCTGCCTTGGCTGCGTCGAGACTCAAGAAATGGTTCTCGTAAGAGATGTTCGACATCAGACGATAGTAGAGGTTCTTCAGTGTGGCATTACCAGCTTCGAACTTATTTTTGGTTACATCCTCGATACCACCATCTGACCACCAGCATGCGGCTTCGTCGGTAGGTACTTCGTTGAAGTTAAACAGGTTGCGGAGAAGGGTTGACTTACCAGCGTCGTCGATAGTGAAGTCGGCATTACCGTCATTACCTTCCATAATCAGACCAGCATAGCACTTGCTGTACAAGCCCGTGATGTTAGCAGTAGGGTCAACAGTAGGGTCAATGTTGCCCTTATCCAAATCTGCCATACAAGAACTCAAGCTTGCTGAAAGCAGAAGAGCCGCTGCTGGGGCAATTGTTTTGAATTTATTGAGTTTCATATTGAATTCTGTTTTTAGTTGTTAGAAGTTGAGGTTCAGACCGAGCAGGAATGTGCGGCAACGCGGATAGATGTTGTCGTCCTTGCCTGATGTTACTTCAGGGTCGATACCGCTGTACTTTGTGATAGTAAACACGTTAGAGCATGAAGCATAGATACGGCCAGAGATACCCTTGTAGCTACCACCCTTCAACAGATTGTTGAAGTTATAGCCCAATGTGATGTTGTCACACTTCAGGAAGCTGCCGTTCTGTACGAAGTAGTCGGTAAGCGGATAGTTGTACGAAGTCCAGCCTAAAGAAACAAGTTCCTTTGTGGTGTTCTTGTAATATCCCTTAGCACTGCATACCTCTTTCGTGTTAATAGCGCCCTCTGCGTATCCGTTGTATAGATAGTTGCCGAAGCTTGCACGGAAGTTGCTTCCGAGATCCCAGTTCTTGTATGAAACCTTGAAGCTGAAACCGCCTGTCCAAGGAGCCACGATATTCTTATAGAAGTATCTGTCGTTATCGTCAATTGTACCATCGCCATTACGATCTACGTAGCAACCCATGATAGGACGTCCGCTCTCATCGTAAACCTGCTGGAAAACCAAGAATGAGTTGGCTGGCTTTCCTACCTTATGATAGGTGATCGCCTGGTTCTGACCTACCTGCATGCCTGCCTCCATCAAATCACGACCACCAGCAAGTTCGGTAATCTCGTTTTTGTTGTAAGCAGCGTTGACGCTCAATTCTACAAACCAGTCCTTGGTCTGGATAGGACGACCTGTGATAGCTACCTCAAAACCCTTGTTTTCCAATGTACCTGCATTCATCGTGAGAGCATTGTCAAAGTTCTGACCTGCAGCGATGGTTGTTGTGCTGAGCAAGTCGGTTGTCTTGCGGTAGTAAGCATCAAGATTGAGGGTCAATCTCTGGTTGAACATACCATAGTCGAGACCTACGTTCCATGTGGTAGTAGTCTCCCAAGTCAATTCGTCATTGTATGCCAATGGACGGTAGAGTATTCCTGGGTTGTTGGCAATACCACCGATAGGATAGAGGTGGTGCTGGCTTGTACTCTTCTTATATGTAGCGGTGTAGTATTCTTTGCCAGTATCCTGCTGACCTGTCTTACCCCAACCAAGACGGAACTTGAAGTCGCTTACAGCATCAACATCTTTCAAGAAGTTTTCTTCCTTAATGCGCCATGCGAAGGCTGCTGATGGGAAGAAGCCCCAACGGTGACCGTCAGCAAAGCGGCTTGAGCCGTCGTAACGGGCTGTGAATGTAAGTAGATAGCGGTCGAGCAAAGAATAGTTGGCACGTCCATACCAGCTGACGAGGTAAGTCTGTCCCTTCCAGTTGCTTGTATTGTATGACTTCACTGTTCCAGCAAGAGCCTCGCCGGCGTCGTTCTTGCCTTCGAAGGTAGTTGGATACATAGACTTGCTCCACTTGTTTCCCCAATACTTCATGTGGCTATACTCGTAACCAGCCATGATATCGAAGTGGTTGGCCTTGTTGAAGTCTTTGGTATACTGGGCATAGGCTGTAGCTACGAGGTTGTACTTCTTCTCCTTGTCTTCACTGTTGCCACCATAGTAGAATCCGTATGTAGATTGAGGATTGCTGTTGGTGTACTCACCACCGGTTGTATATTCACCAGCTAAGTTGGCATGCAAATGAAGGTCTTCGAAACCATGAATCTTATAGTCGGCCTCTACGTTACCCAAGAGAATGTTAGCACTCTTGTATAAGTCGTAGTTAGCAACCTTTTCTACAGGGTTGGTAGGAGCATCGTCGTTGCGATTGAATGGGAATGTAGGGTCGTAAGATGTAGTAGGAAGTGCCCACTGCCAATAGCCGCCCCAGTTCTTGAATGTTTCATCACTACTCTTTACTGGGCGAGTAGGATCCATGTTGATGGCTGCGCCTACTGCATCCTGTCCACCAGGATTTGTTTTTGAGTAAGAATACTTAGCATTGACGTTCAGGTTGAGGTGCTTGTCGAACAATGAAGGATTGATGTTGAAACCTGCTGTAAAACGCTTATAGTCTGAACCCTTCAAGATACCTTCCTGACCGGTGTAGCCTACGCTGACGCGATAAGGCATTGACCAAGACTGCTTGCTGACGCCACCTGTCAGGCTGACATTGTGCTCATGGCTAATGCCGTTACGATAAATCTCGTCCTGCCAGTCGGTATCGAACGTACCTGCTGCATAGTTAGGAGTACCGTCTGCATTGAACTCCTTCCAGCCTAAGCCTTGGTAGGCAGAAGAGTCTTCGCCATAATAGTTCTTGATGAAGTCGACATATTCTTTTGCGTTCATCACATCCATCTTCTTGGCAATAGTACTTACTGAAAGTGTACCATTGTAAGAAACCTGTGGCTTCTGACCGCTGCGGCCCTTCTTTGTTGTAATGATGATAACACCATTCGAACCACGCGAACCGTAAATAGCGGTTGCCGAAGCGTCCTTCAATACGGTGAAGCTCTCGATATCATTAGGATTAACGAGCGAGAGTGGGTTGTTTACACCCTTAGTGTTATTGTTATCCATTGGCATACCATCGATAACAATCAACGGGTTGTTGCTTGCGGTAAGAGAAGCACCACCACGAATACGAATCTGAGCACCTTCGCCAGGAGCGCCAGTTGCTGTGTTTACATTTACACCGGCAATCTTGCCCTGGATCATGTCCTGTGCAGAAGTGATGATACCATGGTTCTTTTCATCTGGCTTGAGGGCAGTAACCGAACCCGTGAGGTCGTTCTTCTTTGCAACACCATAACCGATTACGACAACCTCATTAAGTTGTTTGTCATCGTTAGACATTGTTACTGTCATGTTGCCGGATGCCTTAACGGTCTGTGGCGACATACCCAAGAAGGTGAATGTAAGTTCAGTACCGGGAGCAGCATCGATAGAGAAGTTACCATCAATGTCGGTAATTCCAACTGCTTTACCCTTAACGGTAATGGTAGCGCCCATGACCGGTTCGCCCGAAGCGTCTTTAACATGTCCCTTGATGGCATTGTTCTGCGCAAAGGAACTTGTTGCAAGGAGAAGACCACCAGCCAATGCCAGCGTCCTCAGAGGCAATTTGATTTTCAACTGCTTCATTGTTTGCATGTTTTTAGTTATTACTACATTATGTTGTTTTAATCAATTCTATCTCATCATAAACATTTTGCCTTAATAGTGAAGTGTAATTGAACTTTCGCTAAGGGTAGAATGATTTGTAATCGTATGAGGTTTAAGATGTATTTTTTTTACATTTGTTTGTATTTCTGAGTGCAAATTTATTGTCTTTATGTTTTGGTTGTATCCCTTTTGTCTGGAAAACAATCCTTTTTTCAGTGCAAACGTTTGCATTTCGTTTTTATATTATTGTGCAAAATAGCACTGCTGCATTCGAAAATTATGGTTAATTTTGCAGCGTAACATAAATCTATGGCAGAAAATTTACCTATAACAATGAAGGATATAGCCCGTGCATTGGGCATTTCCGTAGCTACAGTGAGCCGTGCACTCAATGACAGTCCGCGCATCAGTTCAGTGCAACGCAAACGCATCCAGGATTATGCTAAAGAGCACAACTTCTATCCAAACGTAATTGGCGAGGCTTTGCGCCATAACCGCATCCAGCCTCTTAAAGTGATAGGAGTCATCGTTCCTGAGTTTGTGCATTATTATTTCGCTTCGGTGCTGTCTGGCATTGAGGAGAAAGCCCGTGCCTGTGGCTATCGTGTTATGGTGGCGCAGAGCAACGAGCGATATGACAAGGAGGTCGCTATCTGCGACGACTTCTATAAAAACAAGGTGTGCGGCATCATTGTGTCGCAAGCCAAGGATACCAAACAATACGATCATTTCCGCCGTCTTATGGACAATGGAGTTCCTCTCGTGTTTTACGACCGTATATGTACGGGCGTAAATGGGTCGCGAGTGGTGGTGGACGATTATAATGGAGCTTATGCAGCCGTATCACATTTGATAGAAACCGGGTGTAAGCGCATAGCCTTTTATGGCTCGCCCATGAATCTGGAGTTGTCGAAGAACCGATACAACGGCTATCATGACGCAATTGTGAAGCACGGGCTGAAGGTGGACGAGGCTCTTTTCAGATTGTGTGATAACCGTGCACAAGCTGAAGCAATCACTCCTGAAATACTCTCGTTGCCAGCCGAAGAGCGTCCCGATGCCTTCTTTGCCATCAACGACGATACTGCTATAGGCATACTGTATACAGCCAAGCGCATGGGATTTCGTGTTCCATTGGATATCAGTGTTTGTGGATTTACCAATGGTAATCGTGAATAGCTTGCGATCCGATGCTCACAACGGTAGAACAGCGTGGTGTGACGGTTGGAGAGGAAGCTGCCAAAGTACTTATAGCTCAGGTAGAAGGCACGCTACCACGCAATGAGGTGGTGATGCGTGTTGTTCGCACCCGCCTTGTAGTGAGAGACACTACGCGTTGAGTTCAGAAGTTAACACCTTTTCGTTAGCGAAACTAAAATAAAACCAAATAACAATGATCCAAAAACCTAATCTTTCGTTCTGGAAACTCTGGAATTTGAGTTTCGGATTCTTTGGCGTACAGATAGCTTACGCTCTGCAAAGCGCCAACATATCACGTATCTTTGCAACATTGGGAGCCGATCCCCACAATCTTAGCTACTTCTGGATATTGCCTCCTTTGATGGGAATATTGGTGCAACCAATAGTAGGCACACTTAGCGACAAGACATGGTGTCGTTTCGGCCGTCGCATACCTTTCCTGTTTGTAGGCGCCACTGTGGCGGTGCTTGTTATGTGTCTGTTGCCCAATGCAGGCTCGTTTGGAATGGCAGTGAGTACGGCTATGGTATTCGGTCTTATTTCGCTGATGTTTCTCGACACAAGCATCAATATGGCGATGCAGCCGTTCAAGATGCTTGTGGGCGATATGGTCAACGAGAAGCAGAAGTCGCTCGCTTACTCCATACAGTCTTTCCTCTGCAATTCGGGTTCGCTTGTCGGCTACGTCTTCCCCTTCTTATTTACGTTTCTTGGTATTGCCAACGAGGCACCTAAAGGTGTAATCCCCGATTCGGTTATCTACTCGTTCTATGTAGGTGCCGCTATACTCATACTCTGCGTAATCTACACCACGTTGAAGGTGAAGGAGTGGAATCCTGAAGAGTATGCTCAATATAATGAGGCCAATCCTGAGGCAAACGAGAAGAGTGCAGGCTGGATAACACTATTGAAGAAAGCACCTACGATGTTCTGGAAAGTAGGACTCGTGCAGTTCTTCTGCTGGGCTGCCTTTATGTATATGTGGACCTACACCAATGGCACTATTGCCGAAACCGTATGGCACACCACCGATGTTGCATCAAGTGGCTATCAGGAAGCAGGCAACTGGGTTGGCGTGCTGTTCTTCTGGCAAGCTATCGGTTCGGTGTCTTGGGCTATGGCATTGCCTAAATTCAAGAACGAGAAGTTTGCTTATGCTCTGAGTCTTGTCATCGGTGGCATAGGTTTCGCTCTCGTACCGTTTATAGACGACAAAAATCTGCTCGTACTTCCATTCTGGCTCATAGGCTGTGCTTGGGCTGCAATGCTTGCCATGCCTTTTGCTTTCGTCACCAATGCACTTGAGGGCTACAGCCATAAGGGTGCCTATCTCGGACTCTTCAACGGCACTATATGCGTACCGCAGATTATAGCAGCTGTGTGTGGCGGCTATCTGCTGCATCTTGTAGGTTCACATCAGAGCAATATGATGATTGTTGCAGGTGTGTTGCTTGTTTGCGGAGCCGTGGCTGTAGCGGCCATTAGAAACCCGAAACGTGCATGACAAAATGCAAACGTTTGCATCGTTTTATGTGTAGAATGTATGGTTTTTGCGTTATTGTGTACCATATTTTTTAATAATTTCGCATTGTGAAAATCAATGATAAAATATTGTACCAACAAACCAATAACCAAAATACACAATGACAATACATTTTCATATAGAGTACCGTACTGCGTTCGGTGAAGAGTTGTCACTCAACATTATCGAGAATAATGAAGTGAAGGCTTATCGCATGACCACTATTGATGGAATAGAATGGTGGTGCGATTTGAAATACAGTAAAGCAGACACTGCACTTGTATATTATTATAAGGTGGCGGTGGGCGATTCTGTTGAGCGTAGCGAATGGCAGACGGTGAAGCACGTGCTCGATCTGACGTGCAGTGCAGCTACCGATTATGTAGTGTACGACCGTTGGAATGCAATGCCCGAGGATGCTTATCTCTACAGCAGTGCCTTCACCGACTGTATCAACCATCTCGAACCACAGCCAATGCAGCCCTCTGCCTACGCCAAGACTCTGCGTCTTGTAGTGCGTGCGCCGCAGTTGCGCGAGGGCCAACGACTGGCTGTTGTAGGCACTCAGAAAGCGCTGGGCGAGTGGAATCTTGACAAAGCGCTGCCCATGACGCTTCATAACTATTGCGAGTGGGCGGTTGATATAGATGCATCGTTATTGCATGATGATAGTTTAGAATTTAAGTTAGTTGTAGTGAATGGTTCGGGACTGGTGATGATGTGGGAGTGCGGATGCAACCGCACCATCACTCTGTCTCCAATCATGAACGGTCAGACGGTGGTGTACAGTCTCGACCAGGCTTTCTTTGAGATTTGGAACCGAAAGTTGGCAGGCACATTGGTGCCGGTATTCTCGCTTCGTAGCAAGACGAGTGCGGGTATAGGCGACTTCGGCGACCTTAAGACGATGATCGACTTGATGGCAAAGACCGGACAGCGTGTGCTGCAACTCCTGCCTATCAACGACACCACCATCACCCACACATGGACCGATTCTTATCCATACGGCTGCGTCAGCGTATTCGCCATACATCCGCAGTATGCCGATTTGCGTAATTTGCCGCAGCTGGAGGACGAAGAAGCGCGCACAGAGATGGAAGCAGAGCGCCAACGACTAAATGCTCTGTCACAGATAGATTACGAAAAAGCGAACGCATTCAAATCAGAATATTTAAAGCGAGTCTTTGTTCAAGAAGGTAAAAGGATTATGAAGAGCGCAGAGTTTAAGGCGTTCTTTCAGGAAACACAAAATTGGCTCGTACCATACGCTCAGTATACATGGCTGAAAGACAAGTATGGTACCGCCGATTTTACACAATGGCAAGACCATAACACATGGAATGAGGACGACCGCGCGATGCTGTCTGATTCTCGTACAAAGGCATATCATGAGGTGGCTTTCTACTATTTCGTACAGTTCATACTGTCGTCGCAGATGAAGGAGGCGCACGAATATGCCAAGCAGAAGGGCGTAATACTGAAGGGCGACATACCCATCGGCGTGAACAGACACAGTTGCGACGTATGGATGGAACCCAAATACTTCAACCTTAACGGACAGGCTGGAGCACCGCCTGATGACTTCTCGGTTAATGGACAGAATTGGGGATTCCCCACATACAATTGGGACGAGATGCTGAAGGACGGCTGCCAGTGGTGGACACGTCGCTTCCAGAACATGTCACGATTCTTCGATGCCTACCGCATTGACCACGTATTGGGATTCTTCCGCATATGGGAGATACCTATCGACTGTGTGTTTGGACTGACAGGACAGTTCGCTCCGTCGCAGGCAATGAGCCGTGAGGAGATAATGCAGTATGGACTGAACTTCCAGGAAGAGCGCTTCACAGAGCCGTTCATAACCGATTGGGTGCTCGACCGCATATTCCATGAGCGTGCTGACGAGGTGCGTCGTGAATATCTGGAACGTATCGACGACGAGCGTTATCGCATGAAACCCGAAGTAGACACACAATGCAAGATAGAGGCACGTTTCGCAGATGTAACCCGTCAGGAAGACCTCTGGCTGCGTGATGGATTGTATTCGCTTGTTAGTGACGTGCTCTTTGTGCGCGACCGTAACAATGTCAACATGTTCCATCCGCGCATTTCAGCCCAGCTCGACTTCATTTACGAGTCGCTCTACGACAACGACAAGCAAGCCTTCAACCGCCTTTACAACGACTATTTCTATCGTCGCAACAACCAGTTCTGGTATCGTGAGGCAATGAAGAAGCTGCCCAAGCTGGTACAGGCAACTCGTATGCTTGTGTGTGCCGAGGACCTTGGCATGGTGCCGGATTGTGTGCCATGGGTGATGAACGAACTGAAGATACTCAGCCTTGAGCTGCAGAGCATGCCCAAGACCACAACTACACGTTTCGGACACCTAAGCCAGAACCCTTATCGTTCGGTATGTACGATATCAAGCCACGACATGCCTACATTGCGACAGTGGTGGGATGAGAACTACGAACGCACGCAAGACTATTACAACTCGATGCTCTATCGTCAGGGACCAGCCCCACATCCGCTGCCAGGATGGCTTGCCAAGGACATCATTGCACGTCATCTCGACTCGCCGTCGATGCTCTGCGTATTGAGTGTTCAGGACTGGCTTGCCATGTACGACAAGCTGCGTCTGCCTGATGCCGATGCCGAACGCATCAACATACCTGCCAATCCAAAACACTACTGGCGCTATCGCATGCACCTCAACCTTGAGGATCTCATGGACAACGCTGAGTTTATAGGCGACATAAGTACACTAATCCGTCAGTCAGGCAGATAACTTCAGTCAGGCGTGCAGAAATAAGATTAACCTGAAAACATATATAAATGCTGAAAAAATATACAATGCTGGCTGCGCTGTTGCCTATGATGGCAGCAGCCCAGACCGTAAAGTCGCCCAACGGCAATGTGTCGCTTACCTTCTCGCTCACAGACAAGGGACAGCCCACATACGAAATGTCGTACAAGGGCAAGACTGTGTGTAAGCCATCTCATCTCGGATTGGAGCTGGCTAAGGACAAGCACGCCTCAAAGGGAATGGAAGAGACCGACCTGATGGACGGTTTCACAGAGACAGGCAGCAAGACATCTGCCTTCGATGAAACCTGGAAGCCGGTATGGGGCGAGACTTCTACCATCCGCAACAACTACAACGAGATGGAGGTGAGCCTCAACCAGC
>OIYO01000980.1_pt1 | contig 18688 bp, 16 predicted proteins | sample 1588191 | NCBI WGS metagenome assembly OIYO01 (sample SAMN03283275) | human gut metagenome | biome: human-associated habitat; material: feces | host: Homo sapiens | place: Peru | collected 2012 | reverse complement strand
AAACGCCGCCGTTCTCCTATATGGATATACCAATAGTCGTTTGCAAAATTCAAAAAAACTTGAAAATCAAGTGCTTTTTCTATGAGCAGTAGCGGCTTTTTCTCCGCACTCCTCACCTTGTCATCGGCAAAAGAGTTTTACAATTTCCTTTTCCAGCCAACAGAAATTTTTCGCTCAATGAGGGGGTTGACGTTAGAATTTCTATTCAATTCTCATTTTCCTGACTTTTACAATCGCCTAGGATATACCAAAGCACCGGGAACGGATAGAAAAGGTTTTTACTGCGGACAGCGCACAAAAATATGTGGAGTTTGCTACAAAAGCTGCAACCAATTCTTTACCGTTTGAAGAAGTTCCGAAATATGCTGATGCGGCGATGCTCCAACGTTATACCGCTGTATTCGGACATTTGGCATATTCTCTTAGGGAATACCAAACCGCAGTGCTTGATTTTGCGGAAAAATCAGACAGCAACGAAGCAGACCGTACCGCAGAGGGCTTTGCAAAAATGTTCGGCAGCTATTTCCCTCCGGAGTTTTCTATCACGGAGGGCAATGCCTGGATGTCTGTTGCGAACAACTCTATTCAGTATGTGACAACTGTCCGTCCCGGCGAGGATGTGGCGAAGCTCGTCAAACGGATGCACTATGTATCCTTTGTGGGAATGTTCCGTTCTGATCTCTTTGAGGGTTTATGTGTCGGCCATGCCCCGAAGAAATGCAAAATCTGCGGAAAGTGGTTTCTGACCACCAACGCAAGGCACACCAAATACTGCGGCGGATATGCACCGGGAGACAAGCTGCACCGCACCTGTCGGCAGATCGGCAACCTAAAAGGCAGAGAACAACGGGAGCTTGCGGACGATCATCCGGTGAAACAGATTTATGAGAAACGGCTGAACACCATAAACCGCTATGTGAAGCGTGGTACTCTGGACGCTGATCTTGCAGAGGTTATGAAAAAGCTGGCAAAAGATAAGATGCTCCGGGCGAAAAGCCATGTTGATTACGCCAAGGGCAATTATGAAAAGGAAATGGGACAGGATACTTTGAAGAGAGAAGCCCAATCGAAAATTTAGAGGAAAGGGAAAAACATGAATAGAAAAGAACTTAGTCAAAATCATTGGAAATACTACTTGATGCTTGAAAAGCGCTTTATTGAATCAATAGAGTATGTAGAACTACATAAGGACAATTTCAAATCATTTTCTAATGGATATGCCCTCTTAATCCAAGCCATAGGCGCAGAATTGGATACTGTGTTCAAAGAGTTTTGCGGTTTCAATACAAAGGATCGAAAAACAATTGCAGACTATGCACAGTATATTTTGACCAACACACCGGATATAAAAAATCAAAAAATTAGCGTACAGGAGTACGATATCGAAATACAACCGTTTATGAACTGGGATATTACCCAACCGGGGCAGTCGTTGCGGTGGTGGGGAGCGTTTACGGACATCAAACACAATCGCTATGAACAGTTGAAACAAGCAAAGCAGGAGAATGTCCTAAATATCTTGGGAGCTTTGTACTTGATAGAAATGCTGTACTTAAAGAAAATCACTGATGGTACAGATGAATTTGACGTGTTTGATGAGTCTTCTAACCTATTTACACTTAGAAATTGGACTTCTAAAGCAATCCCGTTGAGCCAAGCATTTGCTGTGCTGAGTGATATGATGGATGATGAGAATAGTGCTGCTAACAAAAAGTTTGATACGTAAATTGTGGTAGTATTAGTACGGAACGAGCCGAAAGGAGGTGCGCTATGCTGAATGATTTTACATGGAATATGACCGGATACATACCAAAGTATCAAGTAAATCCGCACGGTGACGGTATCATTCCCTATGTGGCAGAGCGCATCTTCCAATTGGAACCGGAGCCGCCAACGGTGGACAGTCTGAACGAATATATCCTGTCCGCCTTGCAGGAAAAGAATTTGATATATTTCTCATTCTTCCTACACCACTACGAGCCGCAGCTTAACAAGCGCATCAAAGACTTTCTCGGTGTGGATGGCGGCGATCTGTACGACACAGACCGATTTATAGATATAAAGCTCTCCTGCCGGGAGCAAATGCTCCAAAAGCTGATGGACTATGACCCCGAAAAGGGTGCTGAATATGCCACCTACATTTATCCCTTCATACGGGATGCCATCCTCCGTTTCCGTATGGGCGAAGAACAATGGTCGGTATCCTCGCTGACAAGCTATAAGATGCTCCGCACAATGGCATGGCTTCACCACAACACGAAAGATGCTGTTGGTGAATTTGCAAAGAAATATGACTGTGATCTTGCGCTGGCGGAGGAATATTTGAAAGTTGTCCGTGGTATCCGCAATCAGCAGCCCTTCTTCGTAACCGAACAGGACGAGGACGGCGAGGAAACAGGCGAGGATGTGACCCGTGACGATAGCTGGAACTATGCCGACATTCTCTGGAACGGCATCCAGGCTGAGAAAGTGCAGGATGCCTTTGCGAAACTGGACTACCGGGAACAGACATTGCTGGAAAAACGGCTTGCCATCTGCATGACCTGCGGGCGTGTGGGCTCCTGGAAAAACCGTCCCACCTTTGAAGAACTGGCAGTTATGTTCGAGGGCAGTTCTGCCAGCGGTGCGGAACGAGCCTACCGGAAAGCAATGGAACGTCTGACACTCCTACTGGTGGAAAACGGCGGTGTTCATGCAGTCCGGCTGAAACAAAAGGCCAAAACCAAACGAAAAAAGAAAATCGCCACCGCAACCTACGAATATCAGGCAGACTGCGATGGCGAATGGGGCGAAATTGTATTCGATTTTGAAAGCGGCACAGGGTCGATTGTCCGGCTTGCCGATTGGGATACAATTAAAACGAACTGGTTTGCCAATGAGGCGATCCGGTATATTTTATCATTGTCGCCTGATGCTCTCACAAAATATATGCTCGTCCCCCTTGAGCCGCCACTTATATCTTGAATCCTTACAACAACTGTAAGTGGTATTTGCTGTGTTCCCATGCTATCATTTTATTACAAATGATAGGAGGTATTCACATGAAACCCATTTTGAATATTGAAAATTTAACAAAAATCTATGGCAATGTGCCAAGTCAAACAAAGGCACTGAATGGGATCACCTTCCAGGTGATGCCGGGAGAGTTTCTTGGCATTATGGGAAGCAGCGGTTCTGGTAAATCCACACTGCTCAATTGTATTGCGACTGTGATTCAACCCACAGGTGGAAGCATTCAGGTGGAGGGCGTTAATCTGCAAGCACTCAAGGGAAGGACTCTTGCAGATTACCGTGGAAAAAAAGTTGGTTATCTATTTCAGAATTTTGAGCTACTGGATAATCTGACCGGACGTGAAAATATACTGCTTCCAACTTCTTTGCATGGTATACCCGAAAAGGAGAGCAGCCAGCGTCTAAGCCAGTTGGCGAAGTATCTGGAAATCAACGATGTTCTGGACAAATTTCCCTCCAAGATGTCTGGGGGGCAGCGCCAGCGTGTAGCGGCAGCAAGGGCGCTAATCCTGAACCCCAGAATGATTCTTGCCGACGAGCCTACCGGTGCTTTGGATTCCAAGAATGCAAGAAACATTATGGAAAAACTGTCCGGCTTGAACTGCGACGAACAGGCAACGATCTTGATGGTGACCCATGATTCCAATGCCGCCAGTTTCTGCAAGCGCATTCTGTTCATCCAGGATGGCATTATTTTTCATGAGCTTCGCCGTGGTGATGAAAGCCAGCATGAGTTCTATGGACGTATCCTGAAGGTGATGGCGCAACTGGGAGGGGGGAGTTCCAATGTTCTCTAATCTGATTTTTCGAAATAGCCACCGCAGCCGAAAGGAAAACGGTCTGTTTTTCAGCTCCCTAGTAATTTCTATTATTGCCTTTTATATGATTCTTTCCATCTCCACCCAGGATGTAATGATTTTTTTGCAAAAAATGGAGAGCGATGCAGTGAACAAACTCTTGCTTCTGATTCCTGTGTTTTACGGAATGACCCTGGGGATTCTTTTCTTTTTGATTTACTTCGCCTGCAAGTATCAATTTGAGCGCAGACGCCACGAGTTTGGTGTCTATCTGATGTTGGGAATGCGCAGAAGCAAACTGTTCTGGATGCTTTTGGTGGAGGATTTGTTAAACAGTATTCTGGCACTGCTCATTGGCTTGCCTACGGCTGTAGTGCTTTCGGAAATCGTTAGTCTTGTCACCGCCAAGCTTGTGGGTATGGGGATCATCGGCCATCATTTTTCTTTGTCTTGGTCCGCAATGAAATGGACACTGGCAGGATTCTTGGGTATTAAACTGCTGGCACTTCTGATTTTGAGCGGAAAGATTAGTCGACAGGAGATTGGAACTTTATTATCCCAGCCGACGAACCGCCCCAAAAAGCAAATGCCCTCCGTTATCTATGGGCTGGCTGCTGTATGCGGAAGTGTGATGTTGGCAGTGGCTTACTACATGGCGATTCAGGGAATTGCATGGACGAAGGTAAGTATGATGGGGCTGACTTTACTGTTGGGTTCGGCTGGTACGATGCTGCTGTTCTACGGAATGCGGGCACTGATTGCACTGATTGTTAAAAAAGGCAAGGGAAATAAGCAGCTTCATGTATTTACCTTCCGTCAAATTCAGGAGAATGTCATTCATCAGTCAAGCTCCATGGCAATCAGCTCTCTGCTGATTCTGGCAGCACTGTGTTGCTTTGGTGCAGGCGTGGGAATCGCAGGAACAAACAATCTATCCACCGGTCATGTAATCGACTATACCTTTGAAGATTATACCGTTGAAGATTCGGCGCAGGTTCTTCCAAATATACAGGCAGCCCTGAAAGAAAACGGTTTGGAAAATCAGTTTTCTGAGCTTTTTGAAATGAAGGTTGGGCATATTCGCACCACAGAAGATTATGAGAATGCCTACAGCATGGACGCTGTTATGGACTCTCTTCGGAACCTGCCCCAGTCGGAAGATCGGGATGTCCTTCTGAACAATCTTGGTTATGCCACATACCCGTATTTGATTTGTCTGTCGGACTATAATCGTTTACTGGAATTGTCCGGCAGGCCCGTCATTAAATTAAGTGAAGATGAAGCCGCTGTTTATATAGGTTCCGACTTTACTACTGTAAATCGTACCGCAATGCTGAACGGCATACTTGCTGAACAGCCTGAAACGGAACTGGTTGGCAGTCCGATTTATCTTACTGGAGAGGTTCAGTCTGTAAATTTGATTACGGATCGTTCTATTACTTTGTCCTTTGCATTGATTCTTCCAGATGAAGCCTTCCTCTATCATACCCAAGGAATGTATGATACGTATGTGAATGCGGTACTCAGTGAGCAGGCTATGGAAGGAAATAGCCTTATGACTGCCTATTCTGGTCTGAACGAGGAGCTGGACGAAATAGGTATCGAATATGAAAGCTATCTTCAGAACATGGGACGCCAGCTTTTCTATACCGTAGCATCCAGCTATATTACCCTCTATCTGGCGATTGTGTTCCTGGTGGTTTCCAACACCATTGAGGGTGTTCAGTTCCTGATGAGCCAGCAGAAAGCCGGGCGTAGATACCAGACCCTGATCCGCCTGGGAGCCACTTACGAAAGCCTTTGCCAGTCTGCCGGAAAGCAGATTGCGTGGTTTATGGGACTTCCTGTATTGGTTGCAGCTGTCAGCAGTCTGTTTGGAGTCAGAGCGTTGTTTACAGGGATACTCTCGTCCCGAACCCGTGGGACAGTGTCTGAAATGCTGCTTGTATCTGCTGCTATGATTTTGCTGCTTTGCGTGATAGAATATATTTATATGAGAGTGGTCAAGCACTCCAGTGATCGGTATTTGCTGACACTGATGCAGCCGCAGAGAGAAGAATAATTGGGAAGGAGGTGCTGTCGTGAAAAGAATTGCTGTTGTGGAAGATGAAGTCTATATGCGGGAAGAACTCTGCAATATGCTCCAAAAGGACGGGTATCTTGTGGAGGCAATCACCGAGTTTGAAGATGCCACTCGGCTCTTGGCAGCCCTCCGTCCTGACCTTGTGATCTTAGACCTGAATTTGCCGGAGATCAGTGGCTTTCAAATCTGCCAGGAGCTAAAGAATAAAACCGCTATCCCCGTCCTAGTGCTGACTTCCAGAGACCAGGTAAAGGATGAACTGCAAGCGTTCCAGTTGGGTGCAGATGAATATTTGACGAAGCCGTGCAGAAAAGACCGGCTTCTTGCCAGGGTATCCAATATTCTCAAAAGGTATGAAGGCCGTACCAACCTCATAGAGGGATTGGATTTCTTGTTGGACCAGCAGACTTACACACTTTATATTCATAACACCTCTTTGGTGCTTCCCAAAAATCAGGGAAAACTGTTGGTTGCTCTTTTGGCCAGTGGTGATGCTCTGGTCACGACGGAGCAGCTTTGCTTAGCACTATGGGGAACCACAGAATACATAGACGAAAATGCCTTGCAGGTTAACCTGACCCGGTTGAAAAAGACGATGTCCGGTCTGGAGATGAAGCAACGAATCGTTGCGATTCGTGGGATGGGCTATCGTTTGGAAGCGGAGGTATCTCCATGAAGCAGTTTTGGCGCATAATAGAACGGTACTACTCTTGGCTGCTGTTGCTGCTGGGTGTGGATTGCTTTTGTTCTATCATTCTTTGGATTTCTGACATTCAGGCATTTCAGACCTTGATTGGGTTAGTGGTTCTGACAAGCATCTTTCTGTTTTCGGCGATCCTGTTTGTACTAAACAAGCGGGAGACCACCCGCCGGGAGCTGTTCCGGGATTTCCTCAGTGATCCTACCATCTGCAACGAGGAAAGGCTGCTCAGTGTCATCAGCCGGGAAGAAGGAGAATCTGTCCGGCTTCTGGCCTCAGTATTACAGGAACACAAAAATGAGAGCAGCAGTATGGCAGATGCCCTACGGGACTATGAAGAATATGTGGAAGGCTGGGCACATGAAGCGAAAACGCCCCTGTCGTTGCTGACCATGCTTTTGGATAACCGAATCGACGAAATATCGCCTTCCCTACAAGCTAAGTTGGATTATGTCCGTAGTCAACTTCAGGAGAATGTCACGCAGATGCTTTACTATGCCCGGTTAAAGAGCAGTACAAAGGATTATCGGTTTGAAGATGTCAATTTGAATGACTGCTTGGGGGAAGTTCTGGAGGACTATGCCCCACTTCTGGAAGAAAAGCAGTTTGTAATTCTCAACAAACTGCAATCTGAAACAGTTTATACAGACCGTAGAGGGCTTCAGTTTATGTTGGGACAAATCGTGAGCAATTCCATAAAATATAGCAGTGATAGTCCCATGCTAACGATTTCCATGATACATTCGGAGACCGCAGATGTCCTTTCTGTTGAGGATAACGGCATTGGTGTAAAAAAATATGATCTGCCGTATATTTTTCAAAAGGGCTTTACCGGGGATTCTACTGACAGCCGAAAGAAAGCTACTGGTATAGGACTTTACCTGGTTAAGAAGATGGCTGACGATCTAAACCTTCGTCTGGAAGCTACTTCCCAGTGGGGAAAGGGCTTTAAGATAGTCATTTTCTTTCCAAAACTGGGATCCAACGGTGGAAAATAATATAAACAGAAAAACGCCCGCAGGATTTTCTCCTGCGGGCAGCATGTTGTCAGCTATCCAAAGGCTTGTATTCTGTTACAGTTTTCAAATAGGTTTCGGGATCGCCGTTCAAGATAAGGTCTGCATATCCAATCGGGTCATTGTAAATCAGATAGTCAAGCTCTGACCGTTGATATATATTGTCGGCAACCTCGTTCTCCACTGCAATGGTATCAATCGCAATCATGCTGCCATCGGCGAATTTCAGTTCTACACAGCAGTTATCCATGTTGTAGGCACAAGATATTAAGGTCTTCATGGTATGTCCTCCATAATTCGTAATATAAAGCGAAAATCCCGTCTGACTTCCTGTTAGAAATCAGACGGGATTTGTCCGTATGCACCCCGGAAACCGTCAGCTAACAGTTGATAAGTAAATTAGTTCCTTATCACTGTTAAGCCAACACTTTGGGGGCTTTTTTAATTGGCAGCGGGAGAAGGATTCGAACCCTCACATACGGAGTCAGAGTCCGCTGTGCTACCTTTACACAATCCCGCTAAACGCAAGTGCTATTATACTTGCTTTTTTTATTTTGTCAAGCTTTTTTTTAATATCCGCGCAATTATTTTACGCCGCCGCAGATATGCGGCAGCAGCGCGGCATAAAAACAGCTTGATTATTTTGAGCGCATTATCTATAATATCATCTGACGCGCTAGACTGCGTCGCAATAATACCCGGAAGGCGAAAAACAGATGCATGAGAAAAAAGAAAAAGGGCTGAAAAAGCCTCTGCTGTTGGCGGCTGCGGTGATCATAGCGCTGATCATAGCCGCGGCTGCGGTATATTTTATATGGGAGGAAGCTCCCGCACGGGCCGGCATCGGTAAGGAAGCGCCGCAGACGCCGGAACCGTCCGCTGAGGCGACGGCAGTGCCTACACCTACGCCGACGCCCGTTCTGGACTGCGCCGTTGCCCCGGATACGGAACGGCAGGATGGAGTTTATACGATACTGCTGGTCGGAGAGGACCTTTGGACAGGACACACGGACACGATACTCGTCGGTAAGATCGACACGAACGAGCACACGATGAACTTCGTCAGCATCCCGCGCGACACGCTGCTGAATATGGACGGAGATATGCGTAAGATAAACGCAATCTATTATCAGGCCGAACAGCTTGGGAATGACGGAATGGCGGCGCTGAAGAACCGCGTCAAGCAGCTTATAGGCTTTGAGGTGGACTGCTATGCCAAGATAGATCTGAACGCTTTTATCGAGGTCGTTGACGCAGTGGGCGGCGTGGATGTCTATCTTGACGAACCGCTTTTTTATGATGATATCTGGCAGGATATGTACATAGACGTTCCGGCGGGCGAAAGCCACCTGAACGGCAAGGAGGCCATGGCGCTGGTGCGCTACCGCGCGGGATATGCCAGCGCGGATATAGGCCGCATCGACGTGCAGCACAAGTTCCTGAAGGACTGCGTCAAGCAGTTCATAACCCTTGGCAACATCCCGAATGTCGGAAAGGTGCTCGATATTCTCTCTGATTCTCTTGATACGGATCTGAGCAAGGCGAATATCGCGTTCTTTATCCGTCAGGCGCTGATGTGCAAAAGCGAGAACATAAATTTCTACACCATGCCGAACGCGCCAAAGACGATCGGCGGTTACAGCTACGCGGTGATACTGGTCTATGACTGGCTGAAAATGATAAACGATTATCTGAACCCATTTGTTGAGGAGATCGGATTCGGCAATATAGATGTCATGTACAACGACTATGTGGGCTACGGCTGCACCGGCGAGGTACAGGGAGCGTGGTATTACATAGGCGCTGCGGAAACTGACATGGCGGCGCAGGCGGCCCAGTACGGCTACGGCGGATAAGGCCGCGCTTTTCCGGCATAACTGATTCCCGCTCCGAACAGAAACGTTCGGAACGGGAATTTTTTATACCTCTTCGGTGTCGAATACGTATCTTCCGGATGCGTTTATTATTGTCGTGCTGCCGTATTGCATGGTGCGCTGAAAATTTGTGCCGCTGTAGCTCTTGTGTACATGCCCGTGAATAAAATATTTCGGCTTGTATTTGTCCAGAAGCGGGAAAAAAGCCTCATAACCGCGGTGCACCACGGTGTCAGCGTCTCCGTACCCGCGCAGGGGCGCGTGCGTCAGTACTATGTCCACACCTCCGGCGCGCTTGAGCTTGAGATGCAGTTTGCGGATGCGCCTTTCCATCTGACGCTCAGTGTACTGATACGGCCCACGGTTATACATCTGACAGCCGCCCAGACCGAGTATGCGCAGGCCGTTTACGGTGACGAGCTTATCGTCGATGCAGTCGCAGCCCTCGGGCGGGTTGGAATCATAGCGCCAGTCGTGATTCCCGTGCACGTACAGCAGCGGACGGTTCGCCATCGTGACAAGAAAGCTCAGATAGCTTGCCTTGAGATCCCCTGCGGAGAGGATCATATCTATCCCGGCCAGCCGCCCCGGCTGATAATAGTCCCAGAGGTATGCGCTCTCCTCGTCGGATATGGTGAGTATTTTCATAGCTGATGACTCTCCTTTTCTGGAGGAATATATTTCCGGTAGACGCCGAGCAGACGCACGAGGCTCTGCGATTTGGGGAGCAGCGACTCAAAGCTCGGCAGCTCGCCGTCTACGTTGTCGCAGAACCAGTCCATCTTCATGATCTCCTCGGCGCTCAGTTCGTGCTCGCCGTCGCAGCGCAGCATGCCGTGCTGATCCGTTATGCGGGTACTGAACGGGGAGACAGCCCCGCGGCTGATCCCGTTTTTCAGAATGTCGGCCAGAGAATGGACCCCGTCAGGCAGGGTGGGGGAGAGCTGCACGTCGATGACTCCGGTGTCCATGCCCCACCAGTAATTGATGGCCTTGGTGGTTGGTATATCGGCCCAGGAGCCGGAGAACATGCTCAGCAGCACCTTCTCGTAAAAGCGCCCCCAGTGCCAGCACGGGACGGCCAGAGGTATCAGCTCGCCGCCGGGAGAGAGCTTATATGTGCCCCATTCGAGCGCCCAGTGCGCCTTGACGGGGTTGGTAGCGTCGCGGTTTGAAATGACGGTTATGCCGTCCGAAATAAAATCGTTGAGCGGGTCTCCGGGCGTACACGACCAACGCAGCTTTACTCTGGCGCGCGGATTCGTCAGGCGGACGCCGAGGGCAAAGGCGTTGATGCTTGCCGGAACGCCGAAGATCGGGTAGTTCGAGATATACCCTACGGTGTCCTCCTCGGCCATCGCGCCAGCTATCGCGCCGGTTATGAATTTGGCCTCGTATATCCGCGCATAATACATCCTCACGCCGGTGTACGGCAGGGACAGCGCGCAGTTGAGCACCTTCACATTGCTGTACTCAGCAGCGATGCGGCGGCAGGCGTCGATCATGTGCGGGGTGGTGGCAAATATGACCTGAGCCCCGTCTCTGACGGCCTGCGTCATAGCGCCGTAGTAGTCGCCGGTATAGGCGGGGTAGACCTTTATATTCAGCTTGCCGCCGAGCCGCTGCTGTATATACTCGCGCCCATGCTCGTGCGCGCGCGTCCATGCGCTGCTCTTCGGATCAAAGGCATAGATGAAAGCGACGTTCAGATGATCTGCACGGCCGACGCCGAACAGCTTTGAGATGAAGCCCTTTTCATGCGCCTCGGGCTCCGTGCTGACTTCAATAGGAGAGGACTGCGTGAGCGCCTGAATATCCGTCCATATGGTCGAGAGAGAATGGGTGAGCTCGGGCTGTGTCTGCTCCTTGATCTGGGAGAACGGAAACACCTGCAGCCATACGAGAAGCGCTTCTGCGGCAGTGACGTCCAGCTTTTCGGTGTTGAGCTTGTCGAAGGCAGTGCGGAAGTGCGAAAAACCGGCGGCAAAGCTCAGCCGTTCGCTGTCGGTCCACACATGGTCCGCATCAAAGCCGAGAGAAGCCTGAAGCTTCGCGTACTGACGGCGGTGGCGGAATGAGACAAGGTACAGTCTGGACAGCTGATAAAAGTGCATGAACTCATAGTAAACCTGCACCTCATGGTCGTCGGAGTACTCGGGAACGATGCGGGTCACGATGCCGGGGATAGTGGGGGCGTCATAGCTTTTGAGCACGCTTGCCCGCTTGTTCCCCTCCTGCACGTAGAAGCGGCCCATGTACTCAAAGCACTTTATGGGGTCACGGATGCCCTCATCGCTCAGGTGCGCCTCGCAGAGGCTTATCCATTTTGCACCGAACTCGCTCTGCTCTTCCAGCAGCGGCATGAAATTGCCGGCCATCGCGGAGACGCGCCCGGCGCTCTTTGTGCCTATTATGAGCTCGGACGGTATATTGACAAGGCCAATGCTGGCGCGTCCGGCCACGGTGGATTCATTTAAAATGTCATCCAGCACAAGCGGATAGGGGTAGCCGCCGCGGCTGACTGCGGACTTGTAGAACTTCTGCCCGAGCCTGAGCGCGAGGTTATATTGATCTATGGCCTCCTGCCTGCTCATTTACAGCCCTCCAATCAGAGTTGTTGCCAGAGACCGCGCCGCGCAATGCGCCCGCGCCGGCCTTTCTTCCTTATAAATATGAAGATATCACAGGTCGGAAAAAACTTCAATTAAAAAATGTAAACGCAGTTAGTGCGCGATGCGGCGTTGAAAAGCGGGCGGGGATAGGGTATAATAGACGGCAGCGCATTATACGGCGCGGCCTGAAAGATGTTTTCCGACTGGAGCAATATATGGATCATATAAAGTTTGCGGACAGATCAAACGCTTTTTTCAACAAAGAGAGTACGCGCAGGGCCCTTTTCTGGCTTATTCTGGCCTGCGGGATATTTGCCCGCGTGTACCGCTTCGGCACGATGCCTGCGGGAATAAATCAGGATGAGGCTTTTGCCGGATATGAAGCGTGGTCGCTTCTCAGGTACGGCATTGATACTGCGGGGTACCACAATCCCGTATATCTTACTGCGTGGGGCAGCGGCATGAACGCGCTCGAAACTTACCTTATGATGCCGTTCCTTGCGGTGTTCGGCCTGAAGGTCTGGGTCATACGCCTGCCGCAGCTTATAGTCTCCTGTCTCAGCATATGGGTGGTATATCTTCTCGTGCGGCGCACGGTGAACGAGCGCGCCGGACTTTTTGCAATGTTCATGCTGGCGATATGTCCGTGGCATATAATCATGTCACGCTGGGGGCTTGAATCAAATCTGGCGCCGGGGTTCCTGCTGTTCGGACTTTACTTTTTCATCCGGGGACTTGACAGACCGCGCTTTTTCATGCTCTCTGCGCTGATGTACGGCCTGAGCCTGTACACGTATGCGACGATATGGGTATATGTGCCGCTGATAATACTTGTGCAGTTTATTTACTGTGCCGCATGCGGAAAGATACGTTTTGGCCGCAGTATCGTGTTCTCCATTCTTATCCTCGGCGTCCTTGCGGCGCCTCTGCTGCTGTTCATTGCGGTGAACTACGGATGGATCGGGGAGATACGCCTGCCGTTCATGTCCATTCCGAAGCTGATGTACATGCGCACGGGGGAAATATCCCTTGATGAGAAGAGAAAGAAGTTGGAACTGTTTTTCGATATTTTCATACGGCAGAACGACGGCAATATCTGGAGCAGCCCTGAAAAGTTCGGCCTGTTCTATTATATTTCCATGCCGTTTGCGCTCTTCGGCCTCATATATGTCCTCAGCCGCACCGTGAGTGGCATAAGGGAAAAGGAATTCTGTCCGGAGGCGCTGCTGATCGTTCAGCTCGTTGTCAGTCTGCCGCAGCTGATACTCCTGAAAGCCAACGTCACGAAGATCAACATCATGTTCGTCCCCGTTGTGATCCTTACCGCGCTTGGAGCATATTTTCTTTCGACTGTCACCCGCAGGGAGCTGCTTGCCGCGCTTGCGGCGGTATATCTGGCGCTCTTTGCCGGATTTGAGGTCTACTATTTTACGCAGTACGACATGCAGACCCGGGAGCACTTTTCATACGGGCTTGAGGACGCGCTGGACTTCGCGGAGGAAAAGGGCAGCGGCAGGATATATGTCGACGAGAATGAGTTTTATACGAAGATACTTTTCTATACGGCCATGCCGGTGGACGAGTTCAGAGACACCGTGCAGTACCTGTACTACCCGGCAGCATACCTGCACGCGCTGAGCTTTGACCGCTTTTGCATGTGGTCAGATCCCTACCAGCCGGAGGACGACGCGGTGTATATAATGAAAAAGGACGCGGATCTCGGACTGCTGCCGGAGGCGGGCTTTAAAACGGAGAGCTTCGGAGAATACATTGTGGCATATAAGCCCGCAGATTGAAAATAAAACGCCAAAACGCCGCAGCCATGCATAGGCTGCGGCGTTTTATACGGAAAGGTCACAGATGATACGGTTCGTCGTTGCGGTTTTTAAGCCAGCCGCGCATCCGCGCGACAGGCGTCGCCCGGCGGGCGTAGTTCTGACCGGATTTTGCCTCTATGAACTGCCGGAACTCATCGGCCTTATCGCCGAGAGCCGCCTTGGGGATCAGGTACCCGCCGTACTGGTCGCGGAAAATATAGAAATTTTCTACATCCTCGCCGAGACGGAATATCTTTTTATATGACAGCGGCTCGTCGAGCTCCTTGTCCTCCGGCAGAGAGAAGATATGCATTTTATCCTCCTCAAATACAAAGCGCGAGGCAGGGAAGGGCAGGCCGGAGGTCCTTATCTGTTCAGAGAGCTTATGCGCGGTGCGGTTGGCGGAGGTATAGCTGCCCGTCAGGAGAAACCCGGCGTATGCGATGAGAACATATTTGAGCCAGCTTTCCTGGACGACGAGCACCGCCGCCGCAATAACGGCAACGCTGATGAGCGTCCGGACGGTTTTGTTGCGCTGACAGAAAAGATCGTACTGCATGTGAGACAGCTTGACGAGAGAGTCCTCATCGTGCTGCATTTTTACTTCATAAAGAGCCATATGTGTATTGTTCTCCGCAAAGATAAAGTCGTGTTCTGATAATAACATATAAAAATGAAAACTGCAACGGGATTGGAAAAAAAGACTTTGCGTTAAGAACAATTAAGCGCCCTAAAGTACTGAAGTTTGATAAAAAATTATTTTTTGAGGCTTTATTGGCGGTGTTTTGAAAAAGTAAAGCGGTAATTCCAACAAAAATCGACAGCAGAATTTGTGCATGTGTACAAAAGAAAAAGATATGGATGAAATTCAGTTGACAAATAAGGGTTAATGCTGTTAAAGTCATTACTGTTAACAGTCCGTTAAAAGATGCGAAACAGAAAGGCCATAAATTTTGCGCGTACACTGCCGCAGCGGGAGATTGTAGGTGAAAAGTTTATGTTCTTTTTTTCTCTCGGTCTTGCCGGACTGAAATACTCAAATATTCAAGAGGAGATGCACAAATGAAAAAGTTCCTAGCAATGCTTCTGGCACTCGTTATGGTTCTTGGTCTCTGCGCCTGCGGCCAGAGCGCAAGTTCCCAGCCTGCAGCAGAAGACAAACAGGAAGAGACCTCCGAGGCAGCAGCTGAGGCTGCAGCCGAGACCACCGAAGCTGACGACGGCGCAGACGATTTCTATCTTGAGATCAAGTTCTCCAACGTCTTCAACCCCAAAGAGTGGAACTACAAGGCTTCCGAAAAGCTGGCCCAGGAGATCACTGAGAAGACCGACGGCCACATCACCGTTACCTACTACGGCACCAACGAGCTCGACTGCTATGCTGACTCCGTCACCCAGGCAGTCAACGGCGCAAACTGGATGGGTCTTGAAGAGCCCTCCCTGTTCGCTGACTACGTCGGCGATGCAGCAATGGTTATCGCCCCCATGCTCTACGCCACCAACGAAGAGTACAACTACGTCATGGATTCCGAGTTCGTCGCAAACCTGATCGAGGAGCTCAAGGAGAGCAACATCCACATCCTTGATACCCACTACTCCTTCGGTTTCCGTTCCGTCTGCTCCAACCTCGACGTTACCACCCCCGAGGATCTGAAGGGACACCAGTTCCGCGCAACTTCCTCTGCTCTGTTTGCAAAGACCCTTGAGTGCCTTGGCGCAACTCCTGTTGTCATGGGCTTCACCGACTGCCTTGCAGCTATCCAGCAGGGTGTTGTTGAAGGCTTCGAAGGCTCCGTCTCCACTCTGGCCGGCGCCGGCGAGCCCTATGAGCTCGTTAAGAAGGTTGCCTCCACCAACCACCTGATCGCAACCCGTTGGCTGTTCATGCCTGAGGATGTATGGCAGACCATCCCCGAGAAGTATCAGAAGATCATCTCCGACTGCGCTTATGAGTGCGGCATGTGGGAGCAGACCTCCTGCCAGGACGATGAGGCTACTCAGATCGAGATGCTGAAGGAAAACGGCGTTACTTGGAACGATGTTGACCTCGCTGCATTCCAGGAAGCCTGCAAGCCCGTTATCGACTGGATTGTTGACGAGTACGGCTCCACCTACGAGGCATACGATGAGCTGACCAGACTCGTCGCCGAGTATCGTGCAAACAACGGCTGATTATCTCTGAAAGAATAATCTGATTTTTCATTCAACAGGACTGTCCCTTTACGGGGACAGTCCATGTTGAGTATTAGTGAGCGTTTAGATTTTGCTAAGAAACTAAAGATCAAAGGATTTGCCAATGAAGAAAAAAATTACCCTGAAGGGTGTTCTCACAAATCTTGACGCTATCATCACCGGCGCAACGCTTACGGCCTGTGTCATCATTGCCAACCTGAACGTTATAATGCGTTACTTCTTCAATCATCCGCTGCAGTGGAACGATGAAGTGGTAACCGGTCTTTTCGTATGGACGGTGTTCATAGGCAGCGCATATGCTTATCGTAAGCATGCCCACCTTGGTGTTGATATTGTCACCAACATGCTCAAGCCCAAAGCACGTGCGATTGTGCTTGATATAGTAAGCGTGCTTGAGCTTGCAGTCCTTATCATGCTCACCGTGATAAGCATTCAATATGTCCATAATCTTATATACGTCCGCGGCGTGTATAAGCCCTATGTGTCTGATATTCTGCGCTTCCCGAGATGGTGGATCGGCATTGCCGTGCCTATCGGCTTCGGCCTTTCGGTTATTTACTCCATCTGGTTCCTGCTGACTGACAGACTGCATATCATAAAAGTCAAAAAGTCCGAGGAGGAAGGCGGACACAAGGTAGAAGGAGGTAATTTCTAAATGACATTGACATTTATAGATCTTATCCCCATATTCCTCGTGTTCATACTCTATTTCATGGGTATGCCGATAGTTTATTCTCTGTTCGGCGCAACGTTCTTCTACTTCCTCGTAATTGATACCACATCCAAGCCCTGGCTCATTCTGCAGAAGGTTATGAACTCCACGCAGTCTTTCTCCCTGCTGGCCATACCTTTCTTCATAATGGCGGGTTCTGTAATGAACTTCGGAGGTATCAGTGAAAAACTGATGGACTTCTGCGAAGTCGTCACCGGTCATATGCGCGGCGGTCTTGCACAGGTCAACGTTCTGCTGTCCATGCTGATGGGCGGATGCTCCGGTTCTGCGAACGCCGACTGCGCAATGCAGTCCAAGATGCTGGTTCCCGAGATGGAGAGGCGCGGCTACTCCAAGGCTTTCTCTGCGGCTATCACCGCGGCGTCGTCTGCTGCTACGCCTGTTATCCCTCCCGGAGTCAACCTGATAGTCTACTGCCTGCTCGCTCAGTGCTCTCTGGGCAAAATGTTCGCAGCCGGCTATCTCCCCGGTATCCTGATGTCTCTTTCCATGATGGTCGTTGTTGCTATCATTGCAAAGAAGCGCAATTACCCCACCACCCGCGACAAGTTCCCCGGAATCAAGGAGCTGCTCAAGCAGGCTTTCATCTCCTTCTGGGGCCTGTTCTTCCCGTTCGGCATCATCATTGGTATGCGTCTGGGTATGTTCACTCCTTCTGAGGGCGGCGCTGTTGCAGTTATCTACTGCTTCATCGTCGGCGGTCTTGTCTACAGAAGACTCTCCTTCAAGAAGCACTTCATCCCCATCCTGCTCGATACCATAGCCGGTACCTCCAGCGTTGTCCTTATAATGGTCTCCGCCAGCGTGTTCGGCCAGTATCTGAGCTGGGTCAACATCCCCAAGATCGTTGCAAACGGTATTCTCGCACTCACCGATAACAAGTATGCCTTCCTGATGCTGTGCAATCTGGTTCTCTTGATTCTCGGCATGTTCCTCGAAGGCGGCGCAGCCCTGATGATCACCACCCCGCTGCTTCTGCCTGTTGCGCATCAGCTCGGTGTTGACACCATCCACTTCGGTATCGTCATGATAGTCAACATCATGATCGGCGGTATTACTCCTCCGTTCGGCTCCATGATGTTCACCACCTGCGGCATCACCAAGTGCCCCATCAGCGAGTTCCTCAAGGAAGTCTGGCCGTTCATCCTGTGCCTGCTGGTCGTGCTGATACTCCTGACCTTCTTCCCGATACTCGTTACTATCGTGCCGGATCTGATCTACGGCTGATAAAACATAAAAGAAAAATCACCCGATTAAGAGCGTTGACATAGGAAAACAAGTAGAAAACCAGTAAAATCAACGCTTTTAAGGGCAGAGGGCAAACAGGTTAGCTCAAAAATTGAATAACCAAGCGACAAAAGGGATGTTACCGCAAGGCAGCATCCCTTTTCGCATACGCCCACGCCGTAGATTTTGAGAAAAGTCTACGGCGTTTTTTTCTGCCCAAATCTGAGAGGAGGTGCAGCCACAATGTACTTTACGAACGGCAGCAGCCGTGCGTTTGAAATGCTCATGCGGGGAAAGCCCGGCTTTGACCGCTACGAAAACGGCGGCTGTGCCGACTGTGAGGATTGCAATACCTGTCACTTTTACCGTCCGCATTGGAAGTACCAGTTCTGTGTGTACGCGGAATGTCCGTATGAGCCGGGCAAGTTGACTGCCCTCCGGCGCGGCACGGCGAAGTGAGCGAAAGGAGCTGATAACCTATGGCAGTATTTCGGGTGGAGCGCAACAGCGGGTACACCGTCATGTCAAACCACCATCTGCGAAACAAGGAGCTGACCTTGAAAGCCAAGGGGCTGTTATCGCAAATGCTGTCCTTGCCGGAGGATTGGGACTATACCCTTGCGG
>OIYO01000977.1_pt1 | contig 18701 bp, 16 predicted proteins | sample 1588191 | NCBI WGS metagenome assembly OIYO01 (sample SAMN03283275) | human gut metagenome | biome: human-associated habitat; material: feces | host: Homo sapiens | place: Peru | collected 2012 | reverse complement strand
GTCCAAAGTGAACACCTGCTTCTAGTAATTGTTTCATTGCAACTACTGCCATTTTTAATTCCTCCCTTTTTGTTTTTACTTCCATAAAGTTCATCGTTTAAATAGGACCATTTTATTGGCACTTCCCTTTAAACTAGCTTTATGTGTTTAATACGCGTAATATTATATCAAATAATTTACACAAATGCAAGCTTTTTTTAAAATTTAACCTATTTTTCAAAACTTGCCTCATTTTATTATACTCGCAATTAAAATTCCTATTGTCTGTATAGCAAATAAATTTAATATATTAGAAGTTAATAAATTATTTGTAGCCTCAACCACCCCTAACATATCATCCTCTGACTTTTTGTGATGTCTTTGTGCTTCAATAAAAGTTATTAATTCTGGTAAACTTGTCATAAATCCTAACAAAACTCCTATCACTATTTCTGAAACATTAAATAAATTACATAAATTTTCTAGTGTATTACCTAATAGTTCCCCTATTATAAATAATAAAATCCCGGTCAAAAGCAAGTAAATACAATATCTTATTATTTTTGCTTTATTTCCTTTTTCTTCTCTTTTTTCTTTCTCTATTTCTAATTCTATTTTTTTATCTTCTTTTTGTAAATATAATTTATGTGCATTATTATTTAAAAATCTAAATAGTACATATAAAATTACAAAAATTGGTACAATCCATAATTCTAATTCTATATCAAATTTCAGCAAAATTATTGGTATTATAATTGTTATAATTACTAAAATTAAATCTATTTTTATTGTCTTATTTTTCAATTTTCCTGTGTTTTTATTTAATACAATTGCGCCCAAATATTGAATCAAATTAATCACATTAGAGCTTAATATGTTATATATGCTTGCACCTGTTAGCCCTCTTAAGCTCGAAGTTGTTATTGTTAAAAATTCAGGTACAGATGTTGCATATCCTGCAATATCCCCTACTGTTTTTGCTTTTAAATTTAGACTTTCTGCTAATTTTCTTAGCGTGCTTACTAATATATATTTTGAAATCAAAACTATTAAAGCTGAATAAAATATAAATTTTATAATTTCTACAAACATTTTTTAATCTCCTTTATATTTATTTTTCCCATTTTCTTGCCATTTATAAGAAAATATTGTATAATGTTTTCAAATTTTATTATATAATATTTTAAGGAATAGTTGGTTTAAAAACTTTTTATTTTTTAGTAACTATGTATTCCTTTAAGTAAAGCAAGAAAGGACTGAATTTTTTAATGGACGAAGTAAAAATTGGACGAGTTTATCGTCATTTTAAAGGCAATTACTATTTTGTTGAAAATGTAGCTTATGATTCAGAAACAAAAGAAAGGATGGTAGTTTATAAGCCTTTGTATAAAAGAGAAGATGGACGCTCGATATGGGTAAGACCTGAAAAAATGTTTTTAGAAGAAATTCCAGAAAGGCCTGATAATATAACAGGTCAAAAACATAGATTTGAATTAGTTGATTAAATGGGGGTAAGTTATGATAGATATTAAATTTTTAAGAGAAAACCCAGATGTGGTTAAACAAAATATTAAAAACAAATTTCAAGACGAAAAATTAGTTTTAGTTGATGAAGTTATTGATTTAGATGTTAAAAATAGAGAAGCTAAATTAAATGGTGATAACTTAAGAGCTGAAAGAAAGTCTTTAAGTAATGAAATTGGAAACCTTATGAAACAAGGTAAAAAAGATGAAGCTGAAGCTATTAAAGCTAAAGTTCAAGAAATTAATAGTAAACTTGAAGAAAATGAAAAATTAGAAGCAAAATATTCAGAAGAAATAAAATCAAGAATGATGAAAATTCCTAATATTATGGACCCATCAGTTCCTATTGGTAAAGATGATAGTGAAAATGTTGAAGTTCAAAGATTTGGTGAACCAATAATTCCAGATTATGAAATTCCTTATCATGCTGATATTATTGATAGATTTAACGGTATGGATAAAGAATCTGCTGGCCGTACTAGTGGTGTTGGTTTCTATTATTTAATAGGCGATATTGCTAGACTTCATGAAGCAATGCTTGCATGTGCTAGAGATTTTATGATTAATAATGGTTTTACATATGCAATTCCACCTTTTATGATTCGTAGTGATGTTGTTACAGGTGTTATGAGTTTTGAAGAAATGTATGATATGATGTACAAAATTGAAGGTGAAGACTTATATTTAATTGGTACTTCTGAACATTCAATGATAGGAAGATTTAAGGACCAATTAATTAAAAAAGAAGAACTTCCAATTAGTATGACTTCTTATTCTCCATGTTTTAGAAAAGAAATTGGTTCTCATGGATTAGAAGAAAGAGGTTTATACCGTGTTCATCAATTTGAAAAACAAGAAATGATTGTTTTATGTGAGCCTGAAGATTCTATGACTTGGTATAATAAAATGTGGAAATTGAGTGTAGATTTATTTAGAAGTTGGAACGTTCCTGTTAGACAACTTGACTGTTGTTCTGGTGATTTAGCAGATTTAAAAGTTAAATCTTGTGATATTGAAGCTTGGAGCCCAAGACAAAAGAAATATTTTGAAGTTTGTAGTTGTTCTAACTTAGGTGATGCTCAAGCAAGACGTTTAGGAATTCGTGTTAAGAGTGACAAAGGAAATTATTATTTACATACATTAAATAATACTGTTGTTGCAACACCTAGAGGTTTAATTGCTGTATTAGAAAACAATTATAATGAAGATGGTAGTGTAACTGTTCCAGAAGTTTTAAGACCTTATATGGGTGGTCTTGAAAAAATTGTTCCAAAAAAATAGTTTTTTAAAAGGATGTTGAAATATGAAAACAAACTATGATGAAAATATTTTTATTGCTAGAAAAGATGATATTTATACCTCAGAACCAATAGATGATTCTTATAGGAAAGAAAATCCTAACGAAAATTATATTAATATATTTAGTTATGAGAATTTAACTGTAGAATATGATTTTCAATCTGGTAAAGCTGCTCTTTACATACAAAGATCTGAACAAGAGTATGAACTTTTATATGAATCTTCTATTGTTGATGATATTGAAAATTCTTCTTTCTATTCAAAAGATAATGCATATATTTTAATTAACTATAATCATAAAACTGGTGATATAGAAAAATTAGATTGCATTCCTAAAACAGCTTTTATACAATATGCTAAAAAATTTTCAAAGAATTTCAAAAGTGATTTTATAAATTCTATAAATGAATTTATATCAACATTGTATATTGCTAAACATTCTACTAATTTAATTTATAATAATAACAATTATAATTATTCCAAAGATAATTCTAATCAAAAATTATTTAAAGAATACAGAAAATTATTTGTGCAATATAATTCTGCAAAAACTTTGATTCCTGTTTCTAGCATATTAGATGAAGTTATAACTAATATACACAAATATATATCAACAGGAAAACTTGATATTGAAAAAATTAAGAAAAATTTTTTAGAATTACAAAATTTTAAAGATGTTTGTAATAATTCAATATCTTTAATAGGTTCTTTTATTAATAATCCTAATTCTACAGATTTAAGGAGTTTATGTGATGGTCTAGAAAAAAATTTACACAATATTGATAATTTAATTGATTTGTATCTAGAAGATGAATTGATTTTACAAGATAAGGAGTATAAAAATGATTGTAAATAACCCCAAATTTGAAATTTCAGCAGTAAAGCCTGCTCAATATCCAAAAAATGATTTACCTGAAATTGTATTAGTTGGTAAATCTAATGTTGGAAAATCAAGTTTTATAAATACTATGATTAATAGAAAAAAATTAGCAAGAACCAGTAGTGAACCTGGTAAAACTAGACAAATAAATTTTTATAATATTGATGAAAAATTTTATTTTGTAGACTTGCCTGGTTATGGGTATAGTAAAATGTCTAAAAAAGAGCAAGAACAAGTTGGACATTTTATTGAAGAATATCTTTTTAATAGAAAGCAAATTTCTTTAATTATCTTTTTAGTAGATATTCGTCACTCACCTACTGCAAACGACAGACTTATGTATGATTATGTTATTCGTTCAGGTTTGCCTTGTATGATTTTGGCAAATAAAGCTGATAAAATTGCTATTACTAAAGTTACAGATGTAGCTAGTAATTTACAAAAATCTCTTAATCCAATTGGTGATATTCCTACATTTCCTTTTTCTTCTGAAAGAAAAATTTATATGGATGATGTTTGGAATGAAATTGAAAAATATATTTAAAAAGTTGTCAAAAAGGAATATACCTTTTTGACAACTTTTTGTTTGTTTTTTATTTTGTTATGTCATTTCATTTCTATTTAACTTTCTGTTGTTTTATCTTCTTCTTTCTCTATCTTTTTAGTTATCATCTTTAAAGCTTTCTCTCTTGGTAGCATAATAATATGTCCACATCCTTGACATTTTAATTTAAAGTCAACTCCAACTCTAGTTATTTCCCAAAGTTTACTTCCGCATGGATGCTGTTTTTTAGTTCTAACTATATCTCCAATATTATATTCCATAAATTTTCTCCTATTAATATCTGGACATTCTATTTGTAACTCTGTCTTTTCCTAAAACTTGCATAATTTCATACATATCAGGAGTATTTGTTCTTTTTGTTAAAACAACTCTTAAAACTGTACTTACATCTCCAACATGAGCTTTATACATATCAGGATTTGCTTTAAATTCTTTTACTTCTTTAGCATATCCCATTTCTCCTGCTAATTCTTTTATTTTATCAAACCATGTTTGTTTGTCATCATTTTCATCATAGTATTTTTCAATATATAATTTCAATATTTTTTCAATTGATTCCTTGTCATTTATCACTTGGAATGGATATTCTGATGTGTCTTTCTCAAACTCTTCATCATACATATATGAGATATTTTCTTTTACATCAGACCATTTTGAGATATCTTTTCTTGGCTTTTTGTTTCCTCTTTCTATTCCAAATACTTTTAAAGCATATTCTTTATCCTCTAGTAATTTTTCTAATTCTGCATCATATTTTTTAGCCCAATTCATAGAATTTTCATATACTTCTTCTGCCGTCATTTTTGATATAACTGTTTTTGATACATCTAGTAATTTTACCATATCAAATAATGCTCCACTTACGCTCATTTTGTTTAATTGTAATTCAAACTCATCTATAGATTTGTCTGGATTTGCTTTTCTCCAATTTTCAAATGTTGAGTTTGCAATGTTTAATAAATATTCTTTAACTGCTTCTGCTGGTATTCCTTCTTCTGCATAATAGCTTACTGCTGCTTCTGGGTCTTTTCTTTTACTTAATTTTCTCTTATTTCCATTATCATTTTTCATGATTGGTGCAATATGTGCATATTTAGGAGCTTTAAATCCTAATTCATGGAATAATTGTAAATGTAATGGTACAGATGATAACCATTCATCTCCTCTTATTACATGTGTTGTGTGCATTAAATGGTCATCTATTGCATGTGCAAAGTGATATGTTGGAAGTCCATCAGCTTTTATTATAACTATATCTTGGTCATTTTCTGGGAAGTCTACATTTCCTTTTATTACATCATGATGTTTTATTTTTCTATCTTCTCTTCCTGGAGATTTAAATCTGATTATATATTGTTCTCCATTTTTAATTCTTTCTATTGCTTCTTCAACAGTTACATTTCTGCATTTTGCCCATACACCATAATATCCAGGTCTAATTTTTGCAGCTTCTTGTTTAGCTCTTATTTCTTCTACTTCTTCAGGTGTGCAGAAACATGGATATGCTTTTCCTTGTTCAATTAGGTATTTAGCATATGCTTGGTATATTTCTTTTCTTTGACTTTGTTTGTATGGTCCATAATTTCCTTTACCATCATTTTCTGTAATCATGCCTTCATCTGGTTCAATTGAGAAATCTTTTAATGCTCCGACTATTCCAGAAACACCATTTTCAACTTCTCTTTTTTGGTCTGTATCTTCTACTCTTAAGAAAAATACGCCACCTGTTTGTGAAGCTAATTTTCTTGCAATTAGAGATTGATATAGTCCTCCTATATGTACAAACCCTGTTGGGCTTGGTGCAAATCTTGTTACTATTGCTCCTTCTGGTAAGTTTCTTTCTGGGTATTTTTCTTCATAATATGATATTTCCTTTGCTTCTGGAAATATTAAATTTGCTAAATCTTTATAATCCATTTTATTTTCTCCTTATTTATTTTTAGTTTATTTTTTCCTAAACTTCCATAATTATTGGTATAATCATAGGATTTCTCTTAGTTTTACTAAATATATAATCTCTCAAATTTTCTCTAACAGTAGACTTAATTGTAGACCAATCACGAATACCTTTTTCTTCACATTTACTAATTTCATGTCTAACAACATTTTTAACATCATCCATTAAATTTTCAGATTCTCTAACATAAACAAATCCTCTTGATATTACATCAGGTCCTGCGACAACCTCTCCTGTTGATGAATCCATTGTTAAAACAATTACTATTAATCCATCTTGTGATAAATGTTGTCTATCTCTCAAAACTATACTTCCTACATCTCCAACGCCTAATCCATCTACTAACACTCTTCCATTTGGTACCATTCCATTAAATTTAGCTTCGTTTTTATCTATTTCTAGCACTTTTCCATTTTCCATCATGATAATATTTTTAGCTGGAATTCCCATCATTTGAGCTGTTTCTCCATGTGCTTTTAATTGTCTATATTCTCCATGAACAGGTATGAAAAATTTTGGTTTAGTTAGTGCAAAAATTAATTTTTGTTCTTCTTGACAAGCATGTCCTGAAACGTGAACATCTGCTAAAGCACTATATACAACCTCTGCTCCGATTTGCATTAAGTCGTCAATTACTTTTGAAACTGATTTTTCATTTCCTGGTATTGGATTTGCTGATATTATAACTAAATCGTTTGGTGTAATTTTTACTTTTCTATGGTCACCTGCTGCCATTCTTGTTAGTGCTGACATTGTTTCCCCTTGGCTTCCTGTTGTTATAATTACTAATTGTTCATCATTATATGTTGACATCGTGTCAATATCAATAAATATGTCATCTGGACAATTTATATATCCTAGTTCTTTTGCGGTCATAATCATATTTATCATGCTTCTACCACATATAGCAATTTTTCTTTTATATTTAACTGCTGAACTTACTATTTGTTGAACTCTGTGTACATTTGATGCAAATGTTGCTACTACTATTCTTTTTGTACATCCATCAAATAGGTTATCAAAGACTGGTCCTATTGAACTTTCAGACATTGTGAATCCTTTTCTTTCTGCATTCGTACTGTCTGACATTAACGCTAATATTCCTTCATTTCCTAGTTCTGCAATTCTTCCAAAGTCCATTATTTTTCCATCTATTGGTGTATAATCTACCTTGAAATCACCTGTGTGTAATATTGTTCCTACTGGTGTTTTTATTGCAAGCATTACAGAATCTGGTACACTATGTGTACTTCTTATGAATTCAACTTCAAAGTTTTTTCCAAATTTTATTTTTTGTCCTTGTGTTACTTCAATTAATGTTGAACTTCTTAATATTCTATGTTCTTCTAATTTGTTTTTTATTAATCCCATTGCTAATTTTGGTGCATATACTGGAATATTTATTTGTTTTAGTAAATATGGTATTGCCCCTATATGGTCTTCGTGTCCGTGTGTAATTATTAATCCTTTTATTTTATCTACATTTCTTTGTAAATATGTGATATCTGGTATAACAAGGTCAACTCCTAGCATATCATCTTCTGGAAATGATAATCCACAGTCTACTACGATTATTTCATCTTCATATTCAAATACTGTGATATTTTTTCCTACTTCGTGTAATCCTCCTAATGGAATTATTTTTAATTTTGATTTCTTAAATATGCTATTTTGATTTCTTTCTGTTTTTGTTCTTCCTGTTTCACTTGTTTTTGTTGTATTTCTGTTTGTTCTTTTTTCCCCTAATGTTTTTGCTGTTTTTTCCATTTTTATTGTTTTTTCGTTTTTTGTTGTTCTTGTTTTTCTTGTGTTATCTCTTTTTTCAGAGTTTGCTATCATTGTTTTTCTTGTACTATCTCTTTTTTCAGAGTTTGCTGTCTTTCTTCTTGTAGTTTGTTTTTTCTCTACATTTTCTTCTTTGTTGTTCAAATTTTCTTGTGTCATTAAAATTCCTCTCTTTCTTTTTAATTTATTTTATGATTTTAAATCTCTTTTAAAATCTATTCAATTTTAATAAATCCCTTTGTTTAAAAATTCAATATTTAAATAGTTGTTAGTCATATATTCGTTTCATGATAACAACTTTTTTATTAATAATTTGATAGTATCTATTATTTTCATATTATTTCCAATATTATAATAATTCTCTTTTTTATATTTTTTAATCCGTTCTCTTCTACTTTTTTTACGTTCTCTTTTAAACTTTTTAGGTTTTATAAAAATCTCATTTTTTGCCCTTTGGCAATCTGTTTGTTATTTTACCATAAAAAAGAAAAAAAGTCAAATGGCTATATTTCCATTTGACTTGCTAAAAACGTTGCCGCAGATTGAGCTACCTTTTTTTCAACTTCATTCATTTTAGTATTTGCATCTTTTGACATTAATATAACTGTACCAATTGTATCACCATTCGATATGATAGGATAAACTATTTGTGCATTATTCTTTTTGTCATTTTTGTCATTTTTAGTAATTGGCATTGCTTTATCACTATTTTCTTTACTTGTATAAACTTCTTTATCTTCCATAAGTTTTTCAAGTTCTTCGCTTACATCTTGTTCTAAAAATTCTTTTTTAGAACCTCCAGATACCGCTATTATTGTATCTTTGTCTGTTATACACGCTATATGACCTGTTGTTTTTGATAAAGTTTCTGCATATCCTGTTGCAAATTCTGATAATTCTCCAATTGGAGAATATTTTTTTAATATTACTTGACCTTCTCTGTCAGTAAATATCTCCAACGGATCACCCTCTTTTATTCTTAATGTTTTCCTTATCTCCTTTGGAATTACTACTCTCCCTAAATCATCTATTCTTCTAACTACTCCAGTTGCTTTCATTTTCATCCTCCTTTTATTTCTTAAGTCTAATCTTATTATCTCAAAAGAGGAAAATTTTATACATTTTTATTATTTTTTTTGAAATAGTTAATTCCATTTTATCCTAAAGCAACATCTAAAATCATCATTATAACAAAACCTATTGCAACTCCTATTGTTCCTATATTTGAATGTTCTCCCGTTTGTGATTCTGGTATTAATTCTTCTACTACAACATAAATCATTGCACCTGCGGCAAATGATAACAAATATGGTAATATTGAAACAATGACATTAGTTAATAGTATTGTTATAATTGCTGCTATTGGTTCAACTATTCCTGATAAAGCACCATATAAAAATGATTTTGTTTTTGATATTCCCTCACTTTTTAATGGCATAGAAATTATTGCTCCTTCTGGGAAATTTTGTATTGCAATTCCTATTGCAAGTGTTAAAGCTCCTGCTATTGTAACTCCAGTATTTCCTATAATTGCTCCCGCGAATAAAACTCCAACAGCCATTCCTTCCGGAATATTATGTAGTGTTACAGCTAAAACTAACATAGTAGTTTTTTTCAATTTTGTTTTTATTCCTTCTGGTTTTTCGCTCTCTAAATGCATATGTGGAATTGTACTATCTAAAATTAATAAGAATGTAATTCCTAATAAAAAGCCTATTGTTGCTGGTATCCATTCAATTGTTCCTTGTTCTTCTGCCATTTCTATTGATGGTATAATTAGTGACCATACTGAAGCAGCTATCATTACTCCCGCGGCAAATCCTAATAATATTTTTTCTATTTTTTGACTTAATTTATCTTTTATTAGAAATACTGTTGCTGCTCCTAATATTGTTCCTAAAAATGGTATTAAAATTCCTATTAAAATTTGCATATTATACTCCTTTCGTTAAATAAGAGCAAATTTTAAAAATCTGCTCTTGTATTAATATCATTCCTCACTTTTTTCCTCCTTTTTAGGTAAAAAACTTACTTTATATTTATCTAAAATAATTCCTAAACTATTAGAAAATTCTTTAAGCATAACAATTTTTATTGTTTGGTCTTTTCCCTTTAAATAATCATCAATAATTTGTTTTAATAATTTAATATTTTTCATTTCTGGTTCTATTTCTTTTGTATATTTCTCTGCTCTATTTAATAATTTTTCTTTTATTAAAACTATGTCTTCATTACTTGCACAAGAAATTCTTTGGAATAATTGATATGGATCATAATATTTAAATATTGGAATATTCATACATTGTCTATCAAATTTTTCATAAAATATTTCCATTCTCATTGGTATACATTTAAATATTTCTTCAGCCTTTTCTTTATACATTTTATCTAATAATTGATTATTTAATGTATTAAAATGCTTTATTATTTCATCCATATCTTCTTCAAATTGCTCAATAGCTATTTTAGAAAGTTCTTCTTCTACATTTGGACAATATTTTGATTTTAGTGATGATATATTCATTCCATTAAAAAATACGCTTTTTAATGTTTTTATATCATAGTTTATAAGTCCTTTTCTTGAAAAATAGCTAAAATATGCATATATTTTTACTATATCTATTAGTTCCAAGTTTCCTTGTTTTACATCTTCTAATACTTCTTCTATAACATTTTCAAAATCATCGTCAGAAATTTTCCAATATTCCTCTGTAAGTAACCTTTTGTATCCAGGCAAATTGTCTGTATCTACTGTATTTCTTATTGTTTCCATATTTTCTTTAAATATTTTCATATCAAATATTCTGGTTCTTACATAATACTCAATAAATTTGAAAAATCTATATTCTGCTTTAAAGTTGTAATAATAATTACTGTCGAATTCTTTTATATAAAATTGTCTGTTATCCATTAAAGTTCTTGAAGATACTAATATTGATTTATACTCTTCATTATCCTTAATATTTACAAATTTTTCTTTTGTAATTTTACCTGCTTTTATTTCAAATGATATTGCTATTGTAAAAATAAGCATTGTTTGCATTACTCTATTATTTGTATTTGGATAATTTTTTTCTACCATTTCATATATTTTTTGAAAATCATTTAATGCATGTTTTAAAATTCTTAAATTTCTAGTTCCGCTTCTTTCAAATGTTAATATTATTAATCTAGTATTTTCTCTCAAAAATCTAATTAAATCCGAATCATTTTCATATCTCATTAATATTCCGTTTATAATGTAATCAAATTTAGGATCATATTCAAAAGTTTCACCAATTAGCTTCTCTTTAATTCTTTCATAATCATTTGCTTTGTCAAATACATGCTCAATCTTATTTTGAATTTTTTCAACCATTGGTTTATCTGTTGTATTTAATTCTCCTTGTTTATCTAAAAGATATGTTGCTATAAATGTTTTCATTTCTAAGTTAGAACTTTTTAACTTAGTTGATAACTCTTTTTCATTACATATAATAATTGTTTTTATATGGTCATGTTCAACAAAGTTATTTATATACCCTAAAATATCAATAACATCAACATTAGCTCTCTCTAAATCATCGAAACATAAAACTTTATCATCAGTAGAGAAAAATTCTGAATAATCTAGTTTGTCCCCATTTTGCGTAACTCCGAAAAAATTAGCCATATCTAATCCTGTTTTGGCATATTCAGGTATTGTTGTTTGCCCATGAGAATCCATAAATTTTCTTAGGTTTTTATCCATTAATTGAGTTGTTTCAATAAATATCTTTTTACTAATTTCTTCCAAGTTTGAAATTCCATATAAAGACATATAAATAGTAGTATATCTCTTACCATTTAATTGCATTGACTCAATTTTCTTTTTTATTTTATTGTTCCAAAAGTGGGTTTTTCCAACTCCCCATTCACCATTTATCATTATTGCATAATCTGTGTAATCAGACCTTACATAATCTAATATACTTTCAACTAAATCTTCCATTTTTTACCCTCCAGTATCCAAATGTCCAAAAGGGACGGTTTTTTTTGGACAAAATGTCCAATTTTCCCCGTTCTTATCAGACTTTTTAATCTTTTGCTAATACTAGTATCCCTATTTTATTAGGATTTCCTTGTTGTAATATTTTACTACATTCATTTACTGTGCTTCCTGTTGTATAAATATCATCAATTAATAAAATTTTTTTATTTTCTATTAATTGTTGGTTTTTTAATTCATATACTCCTTGTATATTCTGTATTCTGTCTTCTTTATTTAATTTACTTTGTTCTATTATATTTTTGGTTTTTATTAAGCAATTATTCACTAATTCCAAATTTGTTTTTTGTGCTATTTCTCTTGATATTAATAAGCATTGGTTATATCCTCTTTCTTTTAATCTTTTTTTGCTTATTGGAACTGGTATAATTGTATCATATTTTTTTATATTTTCAAATATTTTTTTACTTTTTAACAAAAAATTTACAAATGTTAAATATATATATGTTTTTTCATTAAATTTGTAGTCTAGTATTAATTTTCTTATTTGTCCTTCATATTTAAATATGTACATTAATTCATTAAAATATTTATTTTCTATTTCTTTTCCTTGTTTAATAATATTTATGTCTGACTGTTTTCTTAATTCTATTTCGCATTTTTTGCATAATGAGTTTGTGGCTAGTTTTCCACATATTCCGCATGTTTGGGGATAAATTAGATTTAAGATTTTTTCTTGAATTTTTAAAATTTTATTCACTCTTTTCTTGATTTTAATTGAATTGATTTAATCAATCATACTCGGTTTTATGTACATTGTCAACAAAAACATTTCGACAAAATTTGACAAATTACTACTTTTCCAACTGTCTCATTTTAAATATATAAAAATAGCACCACCTCTAGGCAGTGCTACTGTTTGCAGTATTCCATTCGTTATATATGTTCAATTTTTATTTAATTTTAGGAATATAGCTACTGTTCAACTTTCCAGCTCTCATTATTGAATCATATCCATACTTTTCATTTAATGAATCTATAACTTTATCAAGATTCTTTTGTTTTTTCTCATTTTCGGTATCTCCAAACAACGACATTTGCATTTCATCTTTTGAAACCAAATTGTCTACCCTAACACCTATTAATCTAATAGACATGCCTTGTTTAAACATTTCATTTAATAAAGCTTTAGCATTTATTAATATTTCTTTAGTGCTAGAAGTTGCACTATACAATTTAGATTGATGTGAAAAATCTTCAAAGTATTTTGTTCTTAATTGAACATTGACAACATTAGCTAAAAGTTCTTGTTTTCTCAACCTATATGATACCTGTTCTGTCAATGCTACTAAAACTTCTTCAAGTTGTTCTTTATCAGAAATATCCATAGGCAAAGTAATAGAATTTCCTATACTTTTTGGTTTTTCTTCTTTATATTGAACTTCTGAATCATCTATACCATTTGCATATTCCCACATCATTTTTCCATGCTTTCCAAATTTTTTTATTAACATATTTTTATCTGAATTTGCCAAGTCTCCTATTGTTTTTATTCCCATATTATAAAGTTTAGGAACTGTTTTCTTCCCCAACATAAACAATTCTGATATTGGCAAAGTCCACATTTTAGTTGGTATTTCTTCTTTAAAAAGTGTATGTACTTTATCTGGTTTTGTAAAATCTGATGCCATTTTTGCTAATAACTTATTATGTGCAACTCCTACATTTACTGTAAATCCCAGCTCTTCTTTAACTCTTTTATTTATTTCTTTTGCTTTATTCAATAAAGTATCTTTCATTAAATAATTTGTCATATCTAAAAAGCATTCATCTATTGAAAATCTTTCTATTTTATCTGTATATTCTAGCAATAAATTATATAACTTATTTGAATATTCTCTATATATTTTAAAATTTCCCTGATAGACTTGTAAATTTCTACATTTCTGCCTTGCACTATATAATGTTTCTCCAGTCACTATTCCAAATTGTTTTGCTTTTGGACTTTTAGCTAAAACTATTCCTGACCTTTTTGTTTCATCTCCACCAATTACTGCAACTTGGTCTCTTATATCTATCTTTTCTCCATTTTGTAATTTATATACTGCAAGCCATGATAGAAATGCATTGTTTACATCTACATGTAATATTTGTCTTTCCATATAATATCACCAGATTTATTATAAAACATTTGTTTTACTTTGTCAAGAAAAAAAAGACAATCTCTTATTAATATTAAAGACTGTCCTTTTCCATTTTAAAAGGATTTTATCCTTCTAAATTTCTTTTTTAAATTGTAAATCTCCCATTTTTTCAGTTGTAACATATCCAGGTTCTGCATTTATTACATCAGGTATTCTATTTACAACTGTAGCACAAGTCAATTCAACTGTTGCTGGTTTTTCAACTGTTATAGTTGTTGTTGGTTCTCCTTCTACTGTCCATACATTTTTATCAAACTCGTCTGAAGCATATACTTTTCCTATACATTCTGATTCTATTGTTATTCCTTCTTTAGTTTTTGTTGTTACAACCGCACTCATTCCAGTTGCATCTCCTGCTTTTATTGTCATATTTAATGTTGATGAATAAATGTCTTCTTTATATGTTTGTGGTACACATTTTTGTGTTTGGCTTATAATTGTTAACCCTAATTTTGAGCATAACCAACCATTTACATTCCACATATATGATGGTGCATATTCACCTTTATTTATTATTTCTTGTCTTTCTTCATCTGACATTCTATCAACTGATGCTACTTGTTTGTCAAATTCGTCTAATGTTAAACCTGCTCCATGTGCTTCCGCTAAAGCAATTCCATAGTCTTCTACATTATAGCTTGAGCTTCCTTTGATTTTTGTTATTTTTTGTGTTGAACCTGCTATTGATGTTATAAGTTGTCCCCAGTATATATCTTGATATCCTGTTCCTGTTATTGTGCAATTATTCTTTTTTGCCATTTCATCAATTTTATTTGTTAATGTTGGGTTTGAATTTTGTGGATAAAATGCTTCTTCACATGTTGATATTGCATTTATTCCAAGTTCAGCACATAACATGTATGGTTCTTCTAATTCTGCTATTAAACTTCTTGTTGTTATTACACATATGTCTGGTTTTGTATTTTGCATCATTTCTTTTGCTTTATCTGCTGGTGTAACAACTACTCCTAATTTTTCTTTTCCTAATATTTCTCCTATATCTTTTCCTATTACTTCTGGATTTATATCTACTGCTCCTACTATTTCGATTCCTTTTTCTAGCATATACCTCATTGTGTATAAGCTCATTTTTCCTACGCCATATTGTACGGCTTTGATTTTTTGTTCCATATTCTGAAACCTCCTTTGTATTTTAGTTTATATAATTTTTAAAATTATATACATTAAAATAATATCATAAAAAATAAAAAAATCAACCATTTCTGATTAATTTTCTTATTGGTGCTCCCTCAAGGATTCGAACCTTGGACCCACCGGTTATGAGCCGGTTGCTCTGACCAACTGAGCTAAGGGAGCATTAATATTAAATTGTTTTTGCTTAACGCAAGATAAAGTATAAACTATTTTTTATATATTGTCAAGACTTTTTAAAAATTTTTTTGAGGGATTTTGAGTACTGGACTCTTAATCCCTCAAATTTTATCTTAAGAATTTTCTTCTCTTCCTTCTGGAAGTGCTGGATATTGTAAAACAACTCTAATTTTCATTGCATATTTTATAGCTCTTACTACTTTACTATTTTTAATTCTTTGCCATAATGATGGTTTTGCTTCAAATGTTGTTTCTTCAATATATTGTTGTTGAGCTTGTTCTTGAATTGTTGCTTCTTGTTGTTCTTCAACTTCTTCAATTTTTTCTACTTCTGCATTTTCTTCAACTGGTGTTGGTATATTTTTCAATGCATCTGCTACTTCTATTCCTATATAGCTTAATGCTTTTGATCTATCTTCTATTCTTTCCATATCTATTTCAATATGTAAATTAGATTCTAAGTTATTTACTCTAGCATTTAATAGTTTCATTGCATCCATATAGTTTTGAGAAGTTTTACCTTTGCATTTTCCAACTATATTCAATGTATCAATTATATCTTCTGAAAAGTTTGCTTCCGCATCTTTTACATCGTTTTTCCAGTTTTCTTCTTTATTATCAACTGCTTCAATTAATTCTTTTAATTGTCCTGCTGAAGATATATTTTGTTCTCTTTGTCTTATTAATTCTTCTATTTTTTTAGTATTTTCTTCAAATTGATTTGTTGCAAATTCAACTAACCCATAGGCAGCTTTATATACACTACTAGGAAAATTCTTCTTTTTAGGATATTCTATTAAATATGTTTTTATTGACTCTATTAAGTCTTTAAAATATGTATCCTCATCTAATTGAACAATTTGCTTTTTGCTGTTAGGATTTATCATTTTTTGAACTTTTTCTATATTAGATAATATTTTTTCTTCCGTGATTACCATTCTCACGTTTACTATGCCAGATTTAGACATTGTAAACAACCTCCTTATCTTACGCTTTATTGCTTCTACTGTTTTCTTTATAATTATACAATATAAAACAAAAAACTACAATAGAATTGCAGTTTTTTTATTTTACATTTTCATTACAGAAATATTACGTTTTTGTTACATAGTTATTTTTTTCATTTCTTCTTGTCTTTTTATTTTTTTGGTTGTTGTTTTTATAAATTCTTCATCTGTTACACTTATTTCTTTTATATATTTATATGTAGGCATTGTTTTATTTATTCTTTTAATTTCTTGCCATAATTTTTCTTTAATTTCGTCTTTATCTTCTATTCCGTAAACGTCTTTCATAATTTCTTTATCATATACTATTTTAGCAGATACCTTATAGTCCCCATCCTCTTCTTCTTTTCCATATACAAAACTTTCAGTTACTCCTGCTATTTTGTTAATTAGTATTTCTAGTTCTTCTGGATAAACATTTTTTCCATTTTTTAAGACTATTACATATTTTTTTCTTCCAGTAATAAATATAAATCCATCTTTATCTATTTTAGCTAAATCTCCTGTATTTAGCCATCCATCTTCATCTATTGTTTCTTTAGTAGCTTCTTCATTTTGATAATATCCAAGCATAACTGTTGGTCCTTTTACTAGCAATTCTCCTATACCTTCTTCATTTGCATCTTTAATTTTTACATCTAAATTAGGTAAAGCTTTTCCTATTGAACCATTTCTTCTATATTTATCATCTTCTACTGCTATAACTGGTGATGTTTCAGTTAATCCATATCCTTGATACATTGTTATTCCAAGACCATTAAATATTTTTTCAGTTTCAGGGTCTAATGCTGCTCCTCCTGCAACTAATAATCTTAATTTTGGTCCTAAGTTTTCATGTATTTGTTTAAATAATTTATTTCTTACATCTAATCCAATTTTTAATAATCCATTAGAAATTTTCATTCCAACATTTACTGTCTTTAATTTTCCTTGCTTTTCTATTGACTTCATAACTTTTTTGCACATACCTTCATATAAAAGTGGTACTGATACCATTATAGTAATTTCAAATTCTTTTATATTATCTCCTATGTGTCTTATTCCTTCACTAAAAGCTATTGAAGATCCTCTTGATATTGGGAACAAAAATCCAGCTGTACATTCAAATGTATGATGTAAAGGCAAGAATGATAAAAATCTATCATTTTCATCTATATACACTACTAAAGATATATCCATTAAATCACTTACAATATTTTTATGTGATAACATTACAGCTTTTGATTGAGAAGTTGTTCCTGATGTAAATAAAATAATGCTCATTTCTTCTTCATTTATTTCCGCATCTATAAATTCTCTATAACCTTGATTTAATAATTCCTTTCCTTCTGTTATCAATTCATTTACAGAAGGAAATGTATCATTTTCATCCATGCAAATAAACTCTGTTACACTTGTTGTTTTATTTTCTTTTTCTTCTCTTAAAATAGTTCCGTTTATTCCATGCGTTTTATTATTTGTAAAAGATATTAGATTGTCCGAGTAAGTCATTATAGTTCCAAATTCGGGCAATATTCTTCTGTTAATCGTTATCGGACTCGTTTGAATTCTATATTCCGAAATTCCATTTGGTAATTTTCTCATATTATAATTTATATTTCCGCTATAAGAACTGTATAAATATAAATTATCAACTTCTATTTGCATATTTTGTAAATCTTTTGAAAAATAAGCGTAAGGAATTCTAATCTGTTGAGGTTTCTTAAACGCTTTAGTTATAACCATTCCGCCTTGTCCCGTTTTAGTCATAACAAAATCTTTAAACTCAAATTCGTTTTTTCCATAATAACCCGTTAATGAAATATCAAATCTATCTTCCAATACTTCCAAATTTTTTATATTAAATCTATCAAGATAAATAATTGGATTATTTAATAAACCGATTATCGTAGCATCCGCCGATAATATTCCATAAATTCCGTTGGCATAATTCAAATTAAAAGGCAAATCCGAAACGGTTAATTTTCCATAAACATTATTTTTATTAATCGAAGCGTCTATTACCAATCCGACGTCATTATCCGCCGATTTAAATAAAGCCGTAAATTTATTAATTCCGTCTCTATTATCCAAAATTCCGTTTCCCATAACTCTATTTGCGCCATAATCTACAATTATATTTGTAAAAACTAAACTTTGATTTGAAAGCTCGAATTGAGTATTTAAAGTAAAAATCGGAGCGACATTTTTATCGAATTTTAC
>OIYO01000972.1_pt1 | contig 18841 bp, 12 predicted proteins | sample 1588191 | NCBI WGS metagenome assembly OIYO01 (sample SAMN03283275) | human gut metagenome | biome: human-associated habitat; material: feces | host: Homo sapiens | place: Peru | collected 2012 | reverse complement strand
CATAAAAAGTTTTTCATCCCGTTCAATAGAATCTGCAAAAACAAACTGGTTGAATATGGATAGGGCATTTTCCCGTTCGGACATATCACAAGGCATACTCTTCTCCTATCTCTTTTTCAGTATGGCCAGATATTCTTCTCCAGAGCCCAACCTTTTCAGCTCCAGATCCACCAGCGACAGAATCTGCTCTGTGCTGTCCAATCCGGAAAGATCCGTAATCTTGCCGTTAATTACCACATAAAACAAGGGCGCTGTACGGCCAGACTCGTCGAACTTCATGTGGGCTTCCAGCTGTTGTTCTAATGCTCCTCTATCTTGTGCTTTGAAATGATAGCAGTCTGCACCTTCCACACTGAGCTTGATCACACCGCTGCTATCTATTACGCACAACAGATCCGTGCACTTTTTAAAAAATGGAATACGGCTCTTTTTTTCCACATTGACACGAAAAGCCGAGAGAGTATCCGTAGCAAATTCCGCATGTACGCTTACACGACTTTCTTCATGAGTAGCGATACTTTCAGTTGTTGTACAACTTTAACAATAGTTTTGCTAATCAATTTGTCTATCTTATACGTGAGCAAATCGGAATTCCACATTCCACACTCAACATTCAACATTGAGTTTTTTGCTCCGCAAAAAACTTTAGGCGGTTATTGCGGCGGTGTCCCACCTCTTCCCATTCCGAACAGAGAAGTTAAGCCCGCTTGCGCCGATGGTACTGCAATGCAATGCGGGAGAGTAGGTGGCTGCCTTCTTTTACTTGGGTCTTCAAGGTCTAACGACTTTGGAGACCTTTTTTTATGTATCTATATTTTCCTTCACCTACGCTATATATTCCGAAGCGTACATCCTGCTATTTAGTTTTGTCTATGAACTACTATGGACTTGTTTGTAAAATAAAAATCCATTAACTTTGTCATCATAAAACTATAACTATTATAATTATTAAAAAATGAAAAACGTAGTAATAAAACTTTTCTTTGTTGCAGTTCTAAGTGTGCTCGCTACTTCTCATGCTTTTAGTCAGTCAAATCAGCAGGCTAAAGAAACTGAGGAAACCAAATCAAGCCAAGTTGTAGAAGAGATGCCAATGTTTCCTGGTGGTGAAAAAGCTTTAGTGACTTACCTTAAAGAAAATCTTAAATATCCAGCTGTTCCTGCAGAAAATGGAGTTCAAGGTAGAGTAATTGTATTGTTTAAAGTAGAGGCAGATGGTAGCCTCACCGACGTGCGAATAGGAAGAAGTGTTGACCCTTGGATTGACAGAGAAGCATTACGTCTTGTAAAGGCTATGCCCAAATGGATACCAGGTAAGCAGGATGGAAAGCCTGTGCCAGTGAAGTTTCAAGTATCAATTACTTTCAGCTTAAATTAATAAAATAGTTTTTATTGTTATAATATGGTGTTAAAGCAGTCTGTTTCATTTTGACGAAACGATTACTTTAACGCCTTAGTTGTTTTTATAGACTACCTTGTCTGTATAATTTTCATTTGTGAACCATTATGGACTTGTACAGGTCATAAATATCTGATAACTTTGCTCCTTACTTAATGATAATTTTTATAACATGGGAGCTATATTACTGATTATTCTTATAGGAATTATATTATTTGTTGTACTTGGCCTCTTGGGCTGGGGTGTTCAATTGTTGGGTTTATTTGGAGGCTTCTTAGGTAGTGGAATCACTGGATGTATTGGATGCTTCGTCAGATTCTTCTGGTTTATTTTCGTCGCCTTCGTTCTTATTGTTCTCGCTTGTTCCGTATTCTAAATTCATAAGTCAGTCCCAATAACCTTAAAAATATTAACTGTTATGACATATTGCAAAAAGTGTGGCGCAACGCTACAACCAGGAATGAAATTTTGTACCAAGTGTGGACAACCCGTCGACTTGCAACCTCAGGCACCTCAGCAACCTCATGCTCCACAGCCTGTGCGTCCTCAAGCACCTGTTATGCCACAGCGCCCGATGCAACCACAGCGACCTGTTATGCCGCAAGCCCCTACCACACAATCTCCACAAACAAGCAAGGGAATGTTCACCAATGCTGTGCGTTCTGTTGCTAACGCCATGACCGGTGGTGCGCTAAATCGTCAGATAGCCGAAGAGCAAAGACAGACCCTAAATCAGCAGGCTGCAGAGGGACGTGTCGAAATACGCGAGGCAAGAAATGCGCAGCAGCAGGCTGAACAGGCACAGATGGCTGCCGAACGCGAGGCAGAGCGTAGTCGCGACCGTCGCAGTATGGAGGCAGTAGATGGTGTTGACGTGGTGCGTGGCAGAACCATCTGGAACATTCAGCCGGGCGAGATAGCACGCAAGATAAGCGAGCGCGAACTCGACGAGATAGAGAAACTCAAGGGAATAATCGTGCAGGAAGGTTGCACAGCCATCATCTTTGCTAATGGTGAGCTGGTTTCAACACTTTCGGCTGGTGCCTACCTATTCTATAAGTCGTTAGAAGAGGAGCAGGCAGCCATCAAGGCGGCTGTAGAGAAGGCAGAGAAAGGTATGGCTGAAGCCGAAAAGCGTGAGCGCGACCGCAAGCGTCAGGCTCAGCCCACATTCCGCGAACTTGGCGTCGTGGGCGAAGTGGGCAGAGGTTTCAGTTGGCTCGGTCGTATCATCTTCGGCGAGAAGAAGGGCGAGCAGAAAGAGAAGGTAAAGAGACGTCAGCTTAATTATGCACGCATCTTAGCCCGCATCACCCAGCCACCTATCTTATCAGTTTATCTGGTCAGCAACCGTTTCATCACGCTCACATTCGGCGGTGCTATTAACGAGGATGGCAACCTTGCCTTCTGTCCTTACACCATTCCGATGGGCATGCATGACGTGCAGATAGGTGTATCGCTACAGATGAGCATCAATGACATCCATGCCTTTGCCACCAATTATCTTGCCGACCGCAACAGCGTCACCACAAGAGAGCTGCAGCAGATGCTCAACGGCACCGTAGAGACATTGCTGCGACAGGAACTTCGCAATCAGAACTACGAACAAGGCGGATTGACCGTTGACATGGTCAACGCTATGAAAGAACATATCCGTCAGACCATCAATCAGCAGGTGTATGGCATAGAATGCACTCAGGTGCTGAACATCACCGACAACAATAAGGACTTCGAGCGTTTCCGTCAGGTGGAGCGTCAGCTGTATAATACAGAGAAGGAACTCGACTACATGCACCGCACGGGCGAGTTCCGCAACCGTATGGAGGTGGAGGCTAACGCCCAGCAGATAGCTTCGGCAAAGAACGCCGAAGAACTGCGCCATGCTCTCCAGAAACTCAATATGGACCAGCTTCTGCATGACGACGAGCTAAACGAGTTCGTGCAGATGCTCGAAAGCCAGAAGCGCATACGTGAGGCAAAGACCGAGGAGGAAGAGTTCGAGGCTTTGGAAGACCTTCGCCGCAACCGCCTCGTGAAGCAGGAGGAGATGGAGGTGCTCGAAGACGAACTTGCACATAAGAGAATCCCGCGTGAAGAGATAACGGAGATAATGCGCATACAGAGTCAGCAGAACATCGACGCTGCCCGTCTCAAAGCAGAGTGGGCTCTCGACGACTCGCGCACTGACCATGACTGGGAACGCGAAGACTTAGAGCGCCGCCGCAACTGGGGCATCGAGGACGAAGAGCGGGAGCGCCAGTGGATGCAGGAGGAAAAGGAATATAGCCGCCAGCGCGACCGTAAGATGAATGAAGACGAATACGACTTCAAGCAGCTTATGCGCCAGCGCGAAATGGATAAGGAAGACCATCTGCTTGCACGCAACGAGAAACTGGAAGACGACCGCCTTGCTTACGAGCGCAACCGTCAGGAGAAGATGGACGACGACCAGCTGGAAGCCAACCGCCACCAACGTCAGATGGACAAGCTGCAGCAGATGGCGCAGATGCAGGCTCAGATAGACCAGCAGAAGTATCAGCACGAAGAGAACATAGCCACCATCGAGAGCAACGAGCAGATCAATCGCGACAATCAGTTTGCCAATATGACGGCAGAACAGATACGTGCAGCACAGCTCTCTCACCTCACCGCAGACGCACAGGTGGCAATGGCTAACGCCTACAATGGCGAGGAGGAAGCCGACGCTTTGCGAAAGAGCGCTGCCGAGAAGGAAGCAATGATGCAGCAGATGCTACAGATGCAGCAGCAGAACAGCAATGCGCAGATGGAGGCTATGATGAAGATGGCTGGCATGATAAAGGATACCGCCACTGGCATTAGTGGTGCTCAGCAGACACAACAGCAGCAGCGCATAAGCCAGCTGGAGGAAGACAACCGCCGACAGCAGGAGCGTGTGGACCATACTCAGGATGTGGCAATGAACAATATCTCGCAGGTAAGCTCGGCTGCTGCCAACAACTTGAACGCTTTTAACGGAGGAATAGGCGGCAATGCAGCCAATCAGCAAGCTCCTCAGCAGACAGCTCCACAAGAAGCAGCTCCTCAGCAGGACCTGATAGAATGTCAATGCTACAACTGCGGACACACCATCCGTATAGCGCAAGGCACACCATGCTGCCCTGACTGTGGTGCTCCGTTCCAATGGTAACCTAAAAAACAGAAAAGACAATGAGCGACATAAAACTTGATGGCGATGCGGCTGTGGTAGGCGGAATACATACCGACTCCCACAATACGCAAAACAACTATACCACCACGACCAACACCACCAACAACAGTACGGTGAACAACAAGACCGTGTATGAGGCACAGAAGACGCAGACTGAGATTTATCAGCAGAACGAACGCCTCTTTCTCGAAGCCGTGCAGGAACGTCTGGTGGACGGCAAGCTGGACAATCTGCGTTTGGCTGAGCTGAATCAGCTGAGCATACAATGGCAAATAGCTCCTATGCGTGCCAACCAGATAATCGACCAAGTGCGCCGCAACATCAGTGTGATGCAAGGCAGCAAGGGCAACGAGTTCTTGGCAGAGCAGACGCTCAACGAGGTGTTTAATGCCATACAGACCAACCATACGGACATACTGCAACGCAAGTTTAATGGTCTGGAGCAGTTGGCTCGTGTGATGACGGCCGACAACAACATCCAGTTCTACTATCATCTGCTGCTTGCCTCGATGTATCCCGACAAGTGCGCCCTTGCCTTCTTCGGTTCGCGCACCGACAACTACTGGCAACTCTTCTGGGCGCATGTGGCATTCATCAAGACAGGCAACGTGGACAATGCCACCGTGCTTCTGCCAAGAATGGGCGGCTTCGGTTGTCCGCAAGGCGACATCGCCCTGCTGATGGCTCTCGACAATCTTGCCGACTATCACAAGAACGGCAAGCAGGACTACTACCGACAGCAGACCATGCAATATCTCGACCAAGCCGTGCAGAACGGAATGAGCGAGCCTTTGGGTGCTCTGTGGTACGCCGTGAAGGAGATGCTTGAGGACAAGCCACAGCCCGAAGAATGGTATAAGTTTTATTGTGACACCACCCTTGCCGAGCTAAAGCCCAAGGAGAAGACCAAGATGGCTGTGCCGCCGCAGATGCCTACGCCTCCACCTATGCCGAAGTTTAATGCGCAGAACGTGAAGCTCAACCAAATGCGTGGCTTCAATCCTCTGCAAGCTGCCAACAACATGGGATTGGGAAGCGTCAACGCCATCAGTCAGCAGCCCAAAATGGCAAGTATGCCGGGAGTTGCTACTCCTCCTCCGATGCCAGGACAAAGCAAGTCGGCTCCGCAACCCGCAGCCGATGCCTTGGACGACCGTTACGGCATCATCCTTACCAACGCCAACGCCTTGGCAAGAAAATACGGATGCAGCACGCAGGACGTGTATGACGTCTTCAACGACTTCATACAGAATGCCTACGACCAGCGGATGTACTGGACATTCCTCGACATTGCCCAATACGGAATGGACTCTGCCAACGAGCCTCCATCATGGATAGAATGCAACGAGGCGGTGTCGCGCTGCATAGCCGAAAACAAGCTGACAGCAGGTGCCGACTTGCATCTGTTTATAATAGGTGGCGACGACGTCATTCCTATTCCGCGTGTGGAAGACCCGTGGCAGTATGGCAGCGAACGGATACCCACCGACACATGCTATGCCTTTGAAGGCACCTACATCGTGGACCTGCTGGACAATCGCGACTCCGACTTCACCGTAGGATGCGCCCGAAACAATGTGGCTCGACTGCCGCTGGAAGACGGAAAGCTCTGTACGGACATACGAAGCGACCTCGGAGCTTACTTCAATATCAGCAGTATGTACGGCGACGGAATACCCGTAGGCAATGTGTTGATGATAAGCAATCGCGACTGGATTCCTGCCAGTTGCACGATGACCCAACACCTGCCGCTGCTTTACAACAACGACGACCCTGAACTCATCCGCAACGGAATGTATATCAGTCCTAAGCTGCTGACGCAAGACGCCGAAAGCCTCGGCATCTACTGCAAGTCTCTGGACAATGCCGACATGCTGATGTTCAATCTGCATGGTGCCGACGCAAAGGGCATGTGCGGATTCTATAGCGAGGCAGAAGCCTTCAATCCTTCGCTTCTCAGTCATGGCAAGGCAAGGGTGTTTAACACCGTGGCATGCTTCGGAGCACGATATGCCGGTTACGAACGCAACGACTCGATGTTGCTCAGCGCCCTCTATGGAGGAGGCGTATTGCTCTATACAGGTTCGCTTGTGCCAGTGCCGATGTTCAGCAGCGGAGAGACCGACGAGGTGCGTGAGCTGATACTCAATCCGGGTACAGGCAGCGAGGTGCTTATGCGCCTTTATCCTCTCTATCAGTTTAAGGGAATGACGGGAGGCAAGGCCCTGCTGCAAGCCAAGTGTGACTACTTCAATATGTGCCGCAATATAGAGGACGATTGCTTCTCTATGAGCACAGCCTTGATGTTCTGCCTCTATGGCAACCCTATGCTTCATGTGCGTCGCAGCGATCATGTCATTGAGTCGGCTTTGCGTAATGATGCCATGCCGCCAGCCGCAGTAAAGGCAGACGGCATGCCGCTCAGGAAGACCATGCGCCAGCGACTAATGCAGAAAGACATGAACAGCCAGTCGCTCATCGACCAGATACGCGGATATGTGGACGACAACCTGAACGCCATCCGAACGATGGTGGAACAGCATCTCTATCGGCAGTTGGGACTGAACCCGCAGACGCTGGACAGCATTGATCAATTCAGCCGACCCACCATCGACGGCAACTACGAGATGGGCTACTCGTTCAACTATCATGACCCTAACCGACAGTATGCTGCCGACACCTTTGTGGAGGTGGATGCGAAGGGCAAGACAAAGAGAATTTACACAACTAAAAAATAATTAAAAACAGAAATAATATTATGGGATTCTTTGGTTTTAAGTCTTCCCGCGAAGTGGAAGAAGAAAAGAGAAAGGCAGCAGAAGAAGCCGCAAGAAGAGTGGAACAAAACAATCTGACCAACCTCAGCAATCTGAGCAAGGGCAGTCAGGTGAACTTTGCCATTCCTTACTTCGACGTGTTCGACCCGCGTCTGCAAGACTATGGTGTGCCCGTGGCTGTTCACGGTGCCATTGTGTATGCCATTGAGGATATGGACCTCTTTCATAGCGTAAACCGCAACGAGGCTTACAGCGACGAGACTTTCAAGAACAAGCTTCGTGGTCAGCTCACCAAGTTCATCAAGAGCGTGGTGGTGAATGCTCCTATAGACGCTCAGATTCCGGTGGTTCAGATTGAGCGCAAGATAATGGAGATAAGCGAGCTGGTGCAGCAGCGTGTAATGCCGCAGGTGGAGAAGCTCTTCGGCATCACTATCCGCAGCCTTGACATCACGAGCATCAACATCGATAAGGAGAGCCGTGGCTATCGCGAGCTGAAAGCCCTTACTGCCGACTTGGAGAAGGAGCGCATGATGGCTCAGCACAATGCTCAAATCTCTAACTTCAACCTCAACAACGACCTGCAGCAGGATATGCTCCGCAAGCAGTCGTCTCTTAATCTGGACGCTATGGGCAGAAAGCAGGAACTCGACCTCGGCGGTCAAGAGGAACTGCAGCGCATGAACCTTGAGAACCAGCGCGAGACAATGCGCATTCAGCGTGAGGAGATGCAGCGTGCCTCTCGCCTGCAGACCGAGCAGACCTTTATGGGTGCTCACCAAGCCAACCTCAATGCTGGTGTGCTGAACAACGCCATGGACAACGGCATCAATGCCTTCCGTCAGCAGCCTATGGGTGGTATGGGTCAGATGGGTGGCGTTCCGCAGATGCCGGGCATGGGTGGTGCGCCGCAGATGCCTGGTAAGGGAGCCGTTCCTCAGGTGCAATACTTCATCGGCATAAACGGTCAGCAGTATGGTCCGTGTGACTGGCAGAAGCTGCAGCAGCTCGTTCAGCAAGGTCAGCTCACCCAGCAGTCGTACGTATGGAAGAACGGCATGGCGCAATGGGAATTTGCTGGCAACGTGGCAGAACTCGCTCCGTTGTTCCAAGGAACAGCTCCGCAGATGCCGGGAATGCCACCGCAGATGCCGGGGATGTAAAATGAAACTAAGCATTAGAAAGAAATATATTTGAATCTTATATTTATTAATACAAATAATAAAACTATGAACACAACAAAGAAAGGTATTGTTCCTGAGGAGTTGGATAATCTCATTCAGGAGTATCTCTCAGACGGAATTATCTCAGACAAGGAGCGTCAGGTTCTTCTGAACAAGGCACAGGCTCTGGGCTTGAACGTAGATGAGGTTGACCTCTACATTGATGCCCAACAGCAGAAGGCAGACCAGTCTGTGGCTGCTGCCGTGAGCAAGCGTCGTGGCAAGACCTGTCCTTACTGTGGCGAATCTATTCCTGAGTTGACAGACAAGTGTCCTTATTGTGGCAAAAACATCACACCTGAGGCAAGTAAGGAACTGAAGTACCTGATATATAACCTTCAGCACTATTTGGAACGCTACATAAAACGGCCAACAGATGGACGCAAAGCTGAGATTGAAAGCTATATTCGCAAAGCAAAGATGTACTACGGTAATAATCCAAAGGTACAGTGCTTGGTAGAAGAGACTGAGGAAAGTATAAAAGAAACAATTGTAAAGAATAAAAAGACGCGTCGAAATTTTTTTATTGGATGGGCTTGTTTTATGCTTTTTAGTTTTATGTGTATGATTCCTGTTTTTATATCAGAAAACACTCCAGAATCCAAAGCACGTCGACAAGCACAACAACAAGAGCTAAATGTCGCAGATGAACAAATCAAAGAACTTGGGGATCAAGTTGTTGAATTGATAGGCACAGGTGACCTTGATTCTGCTAAAACTACGATAGCCGGTTTCTCTATTCCAAAAGTATACAAAAGTGGCTATAGCATCGCAAGTAATTTCGATGATATGTATTTAGCATTGATTAATGCCTATATAAATAATGGAGATTTGGATAATGCAGAAGTCGTAGGTAGTATTTTCAAATTAAAGATTAATGATGATGATGAATGGAAAGAAACTTCTTGCTACAAAACTCTTAAAAAGGCATTTAAGAAAAATGACCGTGACTTCTCTGCTTTGAAAGCAAAATAAGATTAATAGAATGTTAAATCTACGACATCCTTCAGATAATAATTAGAAATATTAAACCACTAATTATCTTTAGTGTCCTGATTTTAACGGGACACTAATGATAATATATATAACTATAGTTAAGCGAAAAATATCGCATCAATAGTAAATACAAAAAAAATATGGATACAACAGAGAAAAGAATTGTTCCGAAGGAGTTGGATGATCTCATTCAGGAATATCTCACCGATGGTATCATCTCTGCCAAGGAACGTCAGGTTCTTCTGAACAAGGCACAGACCTTAGGATTAAACTTAGATGAGGTTGACCTCTACATTGATGCCCAGCAGCAGAAAGCAGATCAGGCTATAGCCTCTGCTATTAACAAGCGTCGTGGCAAGACATGTCCTTACTGTGGCAGCTCTATTCCTGAACTGACTGACAAGTGTCCTAATTGTGGTAGCAACATCACACCTGAGGCAAGTGAGGAGTTGGCGGAGATCATTGAGCATCTTGAGTCGGCTTTGGTAAACTTCAAGTCTGGAGAAGATATTGATAAGAGCAAAGCAGAGGTGGAGCGCTATGCCCGTCAAGCAAGAATGTACTATGGCAATAATCCTAAGATTCAGCGCTTGCTTGATGAGGTTGAGGTGGAATCAGAGGAAGCATTAAGAGCCGCAAAAAAGAGACCATGGCTTAATCTTTTGGAAGAAAAAAAGGATTGGTTTCTTTTTATTGCTTTCTTGGCTGTAGTATGTATAATAGCGGTTGTGGGGACTGCTACTGATTTATTTACGCCTGCTGAGCAGAGTGCTAGCAAGACAACAAGACTTGTAGAAAAGGCCATTGAAGAAGGAGACTTAGCCCAAGCACAAGTCCTCATAGATAATTATTCAAAACGGTGGTTCCAAAGTAGTAGTGATATACAAAGTGCTTGTGATGCTTTAAGTGAAGCCGAAAAAAAGCAAGAACAAGAAGGACTCAATAAAGCGATAGAAGCAGGTAATTACGACAGTGCTTTAGAAGGTATCTCTCGACGCGTGAGTTATGATGTTGATGATGCACAAAAATATTATGATACACTTTGCAAGTGTCTTGACGCAATGAAGGAAAAAGGTGTAAGTAATGCGAAGTTGAAGAAGTTCATAGATCGTAAAATTGAAGTGTATAGAGAGGATGCTTATCCTGAAGAGTGGTCAAAAGCAAATGTCAAGAAAAGGCTCTATGAATATATAAATTAATCAAGACTACGATTTTTGACAAAGAAAACAATAATGATTAAATACTAATAAATTATGGCAACATTTGTGGAAACCTTAAAAAACAATCCAATCTTCCAGCTTTCCTTGTCGTCCAAGGAGTTGTTTCACAGCAACTTCTTGGCATGGTTGGCAGAGGACGAGAACACGCGTTGTGTGTTCAATAAAGTAATGCAAACATGGCTGGACGACAAGAACTGGGAGTATAAGCCTAACGAGATGGAAGTGAAACGTGAATATAATCATTTTGATTTTTGCGTTTGTGACAAACTTTCTATCGACGGCAACGATGTAACTGGAAGTGTGCAGGTGGTTCTTGAAAACAAATTCAAGAGCATAGCATACAAGGCTCAGCTTGTGGACTATAAGGATAGGACAAAGACTCTTAATGAGGAAGGTTATAAGAACAAATACAAGGCAGAAGAAGCCAACAATGGTAAAATTCTCCCTAGATGTTGGAGAGACGAGGTGGAACATCCAAATACAAAGTACATCTTGCTGACTTTGGCTGATAATTTCTTAGACAAAGACGAAATCCAAAGCTTAGGATGGAAGATTGTTACATACGCAGAGTATGCAAAGCTTTTAAGAACTGTTGTTGGCGAATTGAAAGATAACGAGATAAAGGGAAATAAGGCCTTCTATGTTGAACTCATCGCGCAATATTGCAATTTCATAGAGAAGTTTTCAGAGCATATCAACGAATGCTTAGACAATGTAAAAGAAAACAATTACTGGGATATCCTCAAGAATGATGACTTTACGGCTGTGCGCTGCAATGATATTTGGCAGAAAGTGGTGATGCATAAATATGCCCAAGAACTCTTCAAGCTTACTCAAGAGAAATTCCCAAACACTAAGATTGTCTTTGACGACAAAGACTCTTGGAATGAAGAAAGCGACCGTCCTTTGATGATTCGCGTAGCATATTTCCGCAACGAGGCTTTGGTTGAGCTGAAATACTTATTGAATAATGGCGTTGTCTTCTGCGTCCAGCAACAAGGAGACAATGGCCTTAGTATTGGCATGGTGGTAAAAGAGGAAGAAACGATTAAAAAAGCTGTCAGAAAGCAGGACAAGGCAAAATGGAATGCAAGCATCAAGAAACTTGTTGCCCAAAAGAAACTTGACAGAATAATAACCGGTGACACATTCAACTCTTTCCAGTCAGAAGGATCGTGCGGATATTACTATATACATAATTCTGAGAAGCTTAACATTAAGAAGACATTAGAAAAAATGGTGAAGTTAATGGAAGATGCAATAAGTGCTTCCAAACTGGAATAGGACAAAAACAATCCTCAACAACTATCAGATAGTGATGGACCATAGCGACGACAAGGAGGATAAACAAAATACAAAATAATATGGCAGGTAAAATGTCTTTATGCATTATCAAATACACCTATACACGCTATGTAGGGGTGGACATCGAAAAATATACTCGGGGAATCTATGAGTATGTGAAGGAAGCGTTCGGGGAGTTGCAGCCACAAATGTCGGAGCCGGGAACTATACCGGATATGCCAGACTATCTGGACGTTGTGCTCTGCAAAAAGGACGGCAGCAACTTCTGCGAAATGGACATCGCGAGACGTGCCATCAATATCCCGACTGACTATCAGTTGGATGGATTGGTGCTGGAAATCAAAATCACCAACTGCGATGGTGCTGAATACAAGAAAATATACCAATATCATTAATAGCAAAGACAAAGAGGATACTTCCAATGAAACAATTATCCTATGACGAATTCAAGCAATTGGCTGAGCATCCGCAGCATCGGGATGTGGCAGCCATCTTCAAGCTCGAAGTATTAGAGACGGAAGAGCTGGAAGAGGGGAAGCGTTCGCATTATCCCAAATATAAGGTGAGCAACTTTTGTCCGCAGGCCTTCGCCACAACCCTTGAGGAGGCAGAGAGGCTGATGCACCAGGACATAGAATATCGCAGAAAGATGAAGCGGGAGGACGACTATCCGCGCGACACCTTCTGCTATTATATCTCGGAGATTCCGATGGGACTGTTGCACTACGACCGCGAATGTCTTTCTGAAAGAATGTACGACGGAGATGGAAACCTTATTGACCGCTCCTTCTGCTGCTCGGGATTCAGCACCTACTACCCAGGCGTAAGCGACTCGCCCGAATACGACCGCCATCCCGACCAAACCTTTCGTGGCAGAAATGCGGAACAGATAAGATTCCAGAAGGGCGACATCGTGGAAGTGTATCGTGGCGACGAGGTGAAGCTTGCCATCGTTGTAGGCACTCCGCTTACTACGGAATGGATATGGGAGAAGAGCCAAAGCATTAAGGACAAGAGAGGATTGGATGAACTGCCTTTCGACGAGACCGACGACAGCTACACCGTGATAGATGGTCCCGGCTATGAATACCACGAACACGTTCCGTCGCTACGTGTCTTCGCCCCTCACTATCATGTGCCGCTTTATCTTCAGAGACGATTCAAGGGTTATCTGGAAAAGGCAGAGAAAAAGCAGAAAGAAGAGGAGGAGCGCGACAGAACGCTTCGCCAAGCCCATGATTGTAGCATACGCAACAAGCGACAGTTGGAGCAGTCGAAGCTATGCGGCTGCTTCAGCTGCTGCGAGATATTCCCGCCGTCCGAAATCACCGACTACATCTCCGACGAAGAACCTACAGCCGAATGCCCCTACTGCCACATCGACGCCGTAATAGGCGATGCCTCCGGCTTCCCGATTACCGAGGAGTTCCTGAGGAAAATGATGCGGAGGTGGTTTTGGTAATTATGTAAAATCACTATTATCATAGATTTCTTAAAGAAAAATAGAGGAGTAATAGTGCTGTAAATCAATAGTTTTGCTTATTGTGAACTATTGTGAACTTGTCGTATTCACATAAATTGTGTAATTTTGCAAAACTATTATAATACGGCAATTGCAAAACTTGAAATCTATGATAATAAATAAGTTGTTGAATAAGTGCTTATACATTGCTGTTGTCAATATCTTTCTGTTGGCTTGCTCTTCGGGTGCAGAAAACGGTGTGGACGATGAGCCTACACCTCCGCAGCCCGAAAAACCAACAGTGCGTATACCCATTGGCATCAGCACCTCTATAACCCGTGTCACTGAAACTGCGTTTGAGAGTGGCGACCGGATAGGACTTTTTGTTGTAAATCGTAACGATGACGGTTCGCATAATGACCTAAAGCCTTCGGGTAATTATGTTGACAATATGCGCTATACATATTCTTACAATACTTGGACTCCCGACGAGACAGTGTATTGGAAGGATGACAAGACGTGTGCCGATTTTTATTTGTATTATCCTTATCAGGCAGCACACGTTAACGAGAACCCTGTGGTGTTTAAAGTAGAGGCAGACCAAAACAATGTCAACTCTTATAAGAATTCCGATGTCATCATTGGTTCTACGTTAAATGTGGCGCCAAGTCAGACGACTGTCTACATTGCCTCAAAGCATGTGATGAGTCAGGTGATTATAGACTTGAAGCCAGGCGAAGGATTTACCGATGCTTCGCTTGCAGCTTCAGATGTTAAGGTGACGCTTAACATACCAGCCGTAAGTGCCAATATAGACCTTGCAACGGGCAAGGTGAAACCTATTATGAATTCTGATGGAGAGTCATTGACTATGACTCCGATGACACCATACAAGGACGGCAATGTCTATCGTGCCATTGTGGTGCCGCAGCAAGTTTCGCAGACCAATCTGATAAATGTGAATGTGGACGGACGTGACTTCGTGTTCTCTAAGGCTTTCGATTTTGTAAGTGGCAAAAGCTATACGTTCAATGTCACACTTGCCAAGAAAAGCAGCGGCTTGAACGCCACCATAACAGGATGGGACTCAGACGGCGTAGACTATGGTGGAACGGCTACTGAGGAATAATCTGTATTTTATTGATTACTGTTGCATGATAAGGAAACACATAAACTTTCTTATATATATTGCCATAACTATATGTGTGGTGTTGTGTGCTGGTTGCGCTGAAGGACTGTTCGGCGAAGACGGCACACAGCACTGCACTCGTCGTATTGAGCTTTCAGGCGAGATAGACCAGGTGGCTGTGACGCGTGTCAACGACGGCGGCTTTTGTGACGGCGACGGAATGGGCATCTACATTGTTGACTATAATGCCGACATTCCCGGCACATTACAACAGAGTGGCAACCGTGCCGACAATGTATGCTACACTTACGATGAAGCCAACCGTAAATGGAATTCTGACTATGATGTTTACTGGAAGGACTTCCATACCCATATTGACGTATATGGTTACTATCCATACGCCAAATCCGTAAATATCGACAACTATACTTTTAATGTGCAGCGCGACCAGAGCACTGCCACTGCCGACGGCAAGATGGGCGGTTATGAAGCGAGCGACTTCCTTTGGGGCAAGTTGAGCGACGTAGCACCCACCAGTACTGCCCTGCGTCTGTTGCTGAGACACCGTATGTCGAGCGCCTGCGTGAAGCTGCTCAAGGGCGAGGGCTTCACCGATAGCGAATGGGAAAGCATAGACAAGACAGTGCTTGCCACCAATCTGGCGCGTAAGGCAAGCATAAATATGGCAGACGGAACCGTGAAAGTGGCAGGTGATGTGGAGAAATCGGCTACCATTCCCTTGCAAGTGAACAATGAATGGCGCGCAATCGTAGTGCCCCAGACTGTCCCGGCTGGCACTACACTCTTTAACATCATCATAGGTGGCGCACCGTACAAGTTTACGAAGAATGAGCCGTTTACCTATGTGTCGGGCAAGATGATGAAGTTCAACATCAGAGTGGATAAGGCCGAGGGTAGTGACAAGTATCGTCTCACGCTTGTAAGCGAGAGCATTGCCCCTTGGGAGAATGAGCTCCAGAGTCATGATGCCACAGCAATGGAGTATGTCATTGTCAACTCTACTGCCGGACATCTTAAAGACTCGATAGCCGCTTCGCATAAGGATCTTATCAAGGTGAAACGCATGAAGGTGACCGGCACCATTAATGCGCATGATTTCAAAATCATGCGCGACAGCATGCCAAAACTTACGGCTCTAAACCTTAAGGATGTAAGAATTAAAGCCCCGACCAGTGGCTTTAATATTAATGATTTTAAAGATGATGAAATTCCTTTAGAAGGTTTTTTGGGAAAGAAAACCCTGACAAGCATTGTGCTTCCTGACGTTATAAAGAGTATCGGAAAAAGCGCTTTTCTCAACTCTGGTTTAAAGGGGTCTCTCAATATTCCCGAAGGTGTGGTAGAGATTGGGGAATGGGCTTTTGCTAAAAACGACTTTACCGGTATCCTGACATTACCTTCCACATTGAAGAAAATAGACCGTTGTGCTTTTAAAGAATGCTGTTTTATATGTCCATTGAATTTGCCGGATGGAATTGAAGAAATCGGATCTGGATGTTTTGAGAATTGTCGTAATCTGTATGGCAAGCTGATATTGCCAAGTCATTTGAAGAAGATGGGTTCAGGCGCATTCGGCGGTTGTACTGGCTTTAAAGGCGACCTTGTGATTCCTAAATCCTTGACCGTCATTCCTTCAGGTGCTTTTCAAAATAGAGAGGTGGGAGGTAGGCTACAGTTGCATGATGGTATCACTACTATAGGAAATGGTGCATTTTGTAATAATGGATTCATAGGCGAACTTGAATTGCCAAAGAGTCTTACAGAACTTGGAGGTGACAACTTCGATGGAAATTATTTCTCAGGAAGCTTGAAGATACCCAAGGGATTGACAAGCATTTCTGATCGAGCTTTTTATAATTGCACTTTTACTGGGGAAGTGGAGATACCTGAGGGAGTTGTGTGTATTCATATAAGAGCATTTGAACTAAGCGAAAATCTGCAAAAGGTCATCTTGCCAAGCACGCTTGTGTTAATCGATGATTATGCCTTCGGAAATTGCAAATCGCTTCGCGTAATAGAATGTAAGAGCACCGTTCCTCCAGTTGTGAGGAGCACAGCTTTCAATGGAGTCCCATTGGAAGACCTCACAGTTATAGTGCCTAAGTCTGCTTTAAATGACTATAAGTCGTCAGAATCCTGGTCTGGCTTTAAACACATTATTGCAAAATGAAGCAGGAATGCAGGCTGCAGCAGTGAATGTGAGTAACGTAATAATAATAAACAAGACAAAGTATGAAGAATAATATAATAAGGTGGATTAGCATAAGTGTCAGCATTGTAGGGGCAGCATTTCTCGCGGCTTGCTCAGAGGATGCCGAATCGCAATACAAGGATGCCAAGTCGACGCCGATGACTTTTGTGGTGAAGCATCCGTCGCAGACACGTGCCACGGAAACCGACTTCGAGATAGGCGACCGCATAGGACTGTATGTGGCAAACACAGAAAAGCCGATGGAGTTGGGAGGCAATCTTGCCAACAACGATGCTCTGACCTACGATGGCGACAAGTGGACATCAGTTCGTCCCCTCTATTGGGACGACGGCACATTCAATGTCTATGCTATCTATCCACGCATGGATAAGGTGTCCAGTCTCGACAGTCAGCCTTTCAGCGTGGCTCTCGACCAAAACACCCCGAAGACAGCCACATCGCTTGGTGGCTATGAGGCGAGCGACCTGCTCTTTGCTTCGCAGAAGAGTGTCACAGCGTCGGATTCGCCAGTTGCTCTTTTGTTTCATCACATCATGAGCAAGCTACGAATACGTCTGATAAAGGGCGAGGACTTTGAAGGCGAGCTGCCCACCAAAGCCAAGGTGTATATACACAGCACCTTCACCTCTGCCACCGTCGATCTCTGCCAAGGCATTGTCACGTACAATCCGAGGGTGGCACGCCAGAGCATTATAGCCCATCAGGACGACGAGACCAGCTATTCGGCTATCGTCGTGCCGCAGAACATCACGACACGTATGCCATTCCTTGAAGTGGAGGTAAACGGTGTGAGCTATTTCTATGAGAGCCGATTCAATTATAAACCTGGTGTGGAAAATCTTGTCAACCTTATCATTTCAAAAGACCCCGAGCAGGTGAAGATAGAAATCGGTGGTGAGATAAAGGACTGGCAATAACACTTTCTGAATGAAGAAAATAACGTATGTATTATCAGCCCTTGTGCTGATTCTTTCCTTGTGGGCAGTGGCTTTGTGGGTGCTGCCCATTGGAAAATATAATAATGTGACGACCGAGACGCGCTACGGCACGAGCGAGGGCATGCAGCTTGTGGAGCAGACCATGACCAACGGCGAACGACAGTATGTGGTGGATGACGTGCGTGGCAATGTGATGTTCCGCATCCCGCTGCGCGGATGTATGCTCGACACGCAGTTTCGTGGCGGTCGTCTGCGCTTCCGCGAATTGTCGACGGGTCGTGAAGGATATGTCGACATGCAGGGCATAGTGGTCTTTACAGCCACGTCAGCCGACCCATCGCAATCGGCAATAACTGTGCCGGAGGGGCAGACATCTGCCATTGACGGTACGGCGGCGGACGTGCACGGTAAGCAACCTGCTGCGAAAGTAAGCCGTAAGGAGGTGAGACTGCCGGCTGTGGACGTGCGCACGATGGCGCACAACAGTCCGTTCTATGCTGAGGCTTCCAAGATAATAAGCGGAAAGCTGGAAGATACCGACGCTACACGCCGCCGTCAGATTCTCAATTACTGCGAGCATCTGCGCACGGCATACACCACGAAGGACATCGACTTCCTACGTCAGGTGTTCAGCAACGACGCGCTCATCATCGTGGGCAACGTAGTACGTCAGTCGAAGGATGAAGCCAAGGTGGGCGCTGACAGCCGTGTGAGCTACGCCCTCCATACCAAGGCCGACTATCTCTCGCGACTCTCCAAGGTGTTCGGCATGAACAAGAAGGTGGATGTGCGCTTCTCCGACTTCCGCATAATGCGCCATCCCACGAAGGAAGGCATCTACGGAGTGTCGCTGCGCCAGCGCTATCAGAGCGACCGTTATGCCGACGACGGTTGGCTGTTTTTGCTGTGGGACTTCCGCAACGCCTCTATGCCACTCATCCATGTGCGCACGTGGCAGCCGTCGGCAAC
>OIYO01000971.1_pt1 | contig 18846 bp, 15 predicted proteins | sample 1588191 | NCBI WGS metagenome assembly OIYO01 (sample SAMN03283275) | human gut metagenome | biome: human-associated habitat; material: feces | host: Homo sapiens | place: Peru | collected 2012 | reverse complement strand
GCTACAACGGCAAGGTCAAGCTGGTGCAGCCCATCGGCAACTTCCCCCAGATGGCTGATTGGATGAACGAGCAGGAGGGTCTGTACACCCTGTATCTGCGCGGCAGCGAGAAGGGCCAGAAGGTCGATGCAAAGCGCGTGATCTCCTGCGTGTCCGACTGCGTCTGCCCCTACGTTGACAGCAAGTGGGACGAAGTTCTGGCTCTGGCACGTTCTGAGGACCTCGAGATCGTTGTATCCAACACCACCGAGGCTGGCATCGCTTATACGCAGGGCGACAGCGAGTTCGATCAGGTCCCTCCCAACAGCTTCCCCGCAAAGCTGACCCGCGTTCTGTTCGAGCGCTATAAGGCATTCAACGGCGCTGCGGATAAGGGTCTGGTCATCCTGAGCTGCGAGCTGATCGACAACAACGGCAAAGAGCTGAAGAAGTGCTGCAACAACTATGCAAAGGATTGGAATCTGGAGGCTGGCTTCATCGACTGGATGAACAACGCCAACACCTTCTGCTCCACGCTGGTGGACCGCATCGTTCCGGGCCGCATCCGTGATCCTCAGGAGCTGGCCGCTCTGGAAGAGGCCAACGGCTACCACGATCAGGTCCTGGATGTCGGCGAAGTCTTTGGCGTCTGGGTCATCGAAGGCCCCGATGGTCTGGAGGACAAGCTGCCGTTCAAGAAGGCTGGCGTCAACGTCATGGTCGTGCCCGATGTCACTCCGTACAAGAAGCGCAAGGTCCGCATCCTGAACGGCGCACACACCGGCTTCGTTCTGGGCGCTTATCTGGCTGGCTTCGACATCGTTCGTGACTGCATGCACAACGACACCATCCGCGGCTTCATGAACAAGATGCTGCACGAGGAAGTCATCCCCACCCTGCCGCTGGACAAGAAGGACCTCGAGGACTTCGCATCTGCGGTTCAGGATCGTTTCAACAACCCGTTCATCAACCACGAGCTGATGAGCATTTCTCTGAACTCCACCTCCAAGTGGAAGGCCCGCAACATGCCTTCCTTCCTCGCCTACATCGAGGAGCAGAAGAAGCTGCCCAAGTGCCTGACCATGTCTCTGGCTGCTTACATCGCATTCTACTCCAACGACATTCAGGAGCGCACCGCAGACGGCCTGATCTGCAAGCGCCCTGCCGGCAACACCTATAAGATCCAGGATGACGCATGGGCACTGGACTTCTACTATGAGCACAAGAACGACACCGCCGCTGAGCTGGTGCACGCTGTTCTGACCAACACCCAGATGTGGGATCAGGACCTGACCAAGATCGAGGGTCTGGAAGCTGCTGTTCTGGCAGACCTCGAGCTGATCCGCACCGAGGGCGCAGAGGCTGCTTACAAGAGCTGCCTGTGATCCGTTCGCAAAAAGAACAAGAAAGGGCTGCTGCTGAGGGCAGCAGCCCTTTTCTGCTTGTAAGAGAGTTTTGAGGAGATTACACTATGCCGCAGGCAATTCATATCAGCCCCATCGATAACGTTGTGGTCGCGCTGCATCCCATCGCCAAGGGCACGCTGGTCGAGGTGGACGGCCTGTCCGTCACCGCGCTGGAGGATATCCCGCAGGGTCACAAGATGGCGGTCAAGCCCATCAAGAACGGCGAGAACGTCATCAAGTACGGCTTCCCCATCGGCCACGCGACTGCAGATGCAGAACCGGGCACTTGGATGCACACCCACAACGTCCACACCAACCTTTCCGGCGAGGTGGAGTACAGCTACAATCCGTCTCCGGACCTCGCTCCGCTGCCCAAGGTGGCTCCGGAGACCTTCATGGGCTTCCGCCGCAAGGACGGCCGCGCCGCCATCCGCAACGAGATCTGGATCATCCCGACCGTCGGCTGTGTCAACGACATCGCCAAGAAGATCGTGAATGACAATCAGGACCTCGTCACCGGGACCATCGAGGGCCTGTACACCTTCACCCATCCGTTCGGCTGCAGCCAGACCGGCCACGACCATGCCCAGACCCGCAAGCTGCTGGCTGCACTGGTCCGTCATCCGAACGCTGCCGCTGTCCTCGTGCTCCATCTGGGCTGCGAGAACCTGCAGCATGATCAGTTCGTCGAAGAGCTGGGCGAGTATGACCACGACCGCGTGAAGTTCCTGACCTGTCAGGATGTGGACGACGAGTTCAGCGCCGCCCGCGATATCCTGAAGGAGCTGGCTGCTTATGCGGGCCAGTTCAAGCGCGAGCCGATCCCCGTCAGCGAACTGGTGGTCGGCATGAAGTGCGGCGGTTCCGACGGCCTGTCCGGCATCACCGCCAACCCCACCATCGGACGTTTCTCCGACATGATGGGCCAGCGCGGCGGCTCTACCGTTCTGACCGAAGTGCCTGAGATGTTCGGCGCAGAGGGCTTCCTGATGGACCGCTGCATCAACCACGATGTCTTTGTCAAGGCCGAGCAGATGATCAACGGCTTCAAGGAATACTTCATCAGCCACAATGAGGTCGTCTACGATAACCCGTCTCCGGGCAACAAGCAGGGCGGCATCACCACGCTGGAAGATAAGAGCTGCGGCTGCGTCCAAAAGGGCGGCACGGCTCCCATCATGGACGTCATCGGCTACGGCGACCCCGTGGTGACCAAAGGCCTGAACATGCTTTACGGCCCCGGCAACGATCTGGTGTCTGCAACGGCCATGACCGCCGCAGGTGCGCACCTGATCCTGTTCTCCACCGGCCGCGGCACGCCGTTCTCGGCTCCGGCTCCCACCCTGAAGATCTCCACCAACACCCCGCTGGCGGAGAAGAAGTCCGGCTGGATCGACTACAACACCGGTGTCATCGCTGACGGCGAAAAGACCATCGACGAGACGGCACAGGGCTTGCTGGATCTGGTCATCCGCGTTGCAAGCGGTGAGCAGACCAAGGCCGAAAAGCACGGCTTCCGCGAGATCTCCATCTTCAAGGACGGCGTCGTTCTGTAATTAAAAAAGGCTGCTGTGCGTTTGTTTTTGCGCACGGCGGCCTTTTTGTGAAATATGATAAGGAGGACTGAACTATGAATCAGATCACCACCCAGTATGTCACCGAGGGCAACGCCTGCTATGAGCAGTACGTCATCACTGACCTCGCTGCCAAGACCAGCCTGACCATCACCCCCGAGCGCGGCGGTATGATCACCGGCTTTACCCTCGACGGCGACGAGTACATCTGGACCCGCCGCCCCAACTTCAGCGAGTGCAACCGCCCCCGCTTCGGCGTGCCCGTGCTGTTCCCCAGCTGCGGCAACCCGGACGGCGGCGTCCACATGTTTGACGGCAAGGCTTACCCGATGGAGACACATGGCTTCGCCGACCTGTGCGCATGGGAAGTGGAGAGCGTTGGTCCCGACGGCGTGACCCTCATCCTCGAGTCCACCCCGCTGACCAAGTTCCTCTATCCGTTCGATTTCACCCTGCTGGTGAACTACAATCTGGACGGCAACACCGCTTCCATCACCATGACGGTCATCAATGAGGGCGAGGTCCCGATGCCCTTCAGCTTCGGTTATCACCCCTACTTTATCGCTTCCGAGCTGCAGAACGTGGACTTCGACATCAAGTGCAAGACCTGCTCGGAGAACGCCAAGGGCGAGCAGCCCGCTGCCCCCGAGAAGATCACCCTGACCCGCAAGGAAGGCGCAGACAACACCATCCGTCTGATGACCGGCGTGGAGTTCCCGATGAGCTTCACCGATAAGGGCAACGGCCACAAGGTCACGGTCGATGCCGACGAGAGCTTCCCGAACGGCGTGCTCTGGCAGCAGGATGCCGAGAACTTCGTCTGCATGGAGCCGTGGAACGGCTGGGCAAACAGCGTCAATGAGGACGGCAAGCACGAGGTGCTGGAGCCGGACGAGGCGCTGACCAGCGAGTGGACCATCACCATCGAGAAGGTCTAAGAAAACGATAAAATCCCCCAGAGTCGGAACCGCGATGCCGTGTGGCACGCCGCCCGATTCTGGGGGATTTTTTAGGTTCTGTTCAGAACCGAACGATTACTGCTCAGGAGCAGCGAATGCGATGGGGGTAGCACCTGCGGCAGCGTCAACGCTCAGCAGGGAAATGGGGGTGACCTCGTAGCTCAGAGTCTCGAAGCTCTGGGTGCTGCCGTCCTCGGTGGTGAACTCGAGAACGTACTTTGCGGACTGGTCAGCATCCTCGGGCAGGGTCAGAACGACGCTCTCGCCGTCAGCCAGACCCTCGCCAGCCAGATTCTCACCCTTCTCCTCGGAACCGGCGGTGTACAGGTACAGCTCGGTCACGGTAGAACCGGTGGTGTTGTAAACGGTGTACTCAGCGGGCTGAGCCTCGGCCTCGGAAGAAGCAGCCTCAGAAGAAGCAGCAGCGGAGGAAGCCACAGAAGAAGCGGTGGAAGATGCGGTAGAGGAAGAAGAACCGCAAGCGGTCATGCCGACAGCCAGTGCCAGAGCAGCTGCGACAACAGCAACATTTTTCAGTTTCATGGATGTATTCTCCTTGTTAGATGCAAAAAAGTCTTTCATGAACAGCTTCGTGTGAAAGTTGCTCACGAGTAACTATTATACACATTTCGATCTGAAATGCAAGAAAAAATACTTTACAAAAATGTGAAAAAATCAAACGATTTTTAGAGCGATTGTTGCATTTTGCCAGTCGCACGGGCGAAGTGTTCAAAAATACTATTGACAATAGTGATATCAAAATGATATGATTTAGACGGAAAAGAAAAACAGGAGGTGCTTCTATGAAACGAAGAAATTGTTTCGCGTTCATCCTTGCAGCGGCGCTGCTGCTCTGTGCCTGTTCGGGCACGGCGGCAAAGCCCAATGCCGAGTATCCGGACAGCCGCAGCGAGATGACCAAGTGGGCGGTCGCCGAGCGTCAGCTGGAATTTTCGCCCCAGACTGTGGAACACGGCGAAGATGCCGTCATCCAGTGGGCCGATCCTGCCATGGAAGCACACATCCGCTCTCTGTTGAACAAGCCGGAAGGGGACATCCGCCGCAGCGACGTGTGGGAGATTCAGGTCCTGCGGGTGAACTCGAACGGTGTCGATGCCGCGTGGACCGAACCGACCGAGGGCGAGACCTTCAACACCGCCGACAGCGCCAAGAATGCGTCTTATTTAGCCGAGGGCGGCTCCTTTGACAACCTGACCAGCTTGGAGGACCTGCGCTATTTTGACAGCTTACAGGCGTTCTCGTACAGCTCGAAAGTGCCCTATGACGGCCTGACCGACCTTTCCGGACTGGAATCCTGCCCCCAGCTGAAGGTCCTGTCGCTCCATGGCGCGAAGCCGGAGACACTGGAGCCTCTGTCGGCGTTGACTGAGCTGGAAAGCTTGGAGCTGTACAACTGCGGCACGCTGGATCTGACGCCCCTGAGCGGCCTGAAAAAGCTTTCCCGCGTGTTCCTGATATCGGATGATCTTGTGTCGCTGGAGCCGCTGGCAGACCTCCCAGCGCTGTATTATCTGGGCATCGGGACCGGGACGACCTATCCCAGCTTGGAACCGCTGACCCGCACGAAGGTGGAGTTCTTGGATATGGGGGCCGGAATGGCCGACCAGACGACCTATAAGAAGCTGGATTATGAGCCGCTGACCCGGATGCCGGCCCTGCGCTATCTCGACCTGACGAACCATGTGGGCGTCACGACGACCCTGTGCAAGCAGATCGCGGCGGGTTCGCCGAATCTGCGCGGACTGGATGTCTCCTACACCAAGGCCGCAGACCACAGCGTGAATCTGCAGGACCTCGGCATCGAGTGGCTGATGGACACCCCGGAGAGCTTCAATCCGGTCAAATGGTGGAACCGGCTGATGTATTGGCTGGCGTGAAAGCAGAAAAACAGCCCCCGGCTGGACAGGATGGCCTGTCTGACCGGGGGCTGTTCCACTGGTTGAAGAAAAAATGTGGAAAACTTACTTAGGCTGACGGCCGATGTAGGCGAGGATGCCGCCGTCGGCGTAGAGGATCTGGCCGTTCACGAAATCGGAAGCGTGGGATGCGAGGAACACGCAGGGACCCACCATGTCCTCCGGGTCGCCCCAGCGGCCAGCGGGGGTCTTGGCGACGATGAACTGATCGAACGGATGGCGGCTGCCGTCGGGCTGGATCTCGCGCAGAGGTGCGGTCTGGGCGGTGGCGATGTAGCCGGGACCCATGCCGTTGCACTGGATGTTGTACTCGCCGTACTCGGAAGCGATGTTCTTGGTCAGCATCTTCAGCGCACCCTTGGCGGCGGCGTAGGCGGAGACGGTCTCGCGGCCCAGCTCGCTCATCATGGAGCAGATGTTGATGATCTTGCCCTCGCGATTCTCGATCATGTCCGGCAGAACGGCCTTGGAGCAGTTGAATGCACCGCCGACGTGGACATCGATGACGCGGATGAAGTCGGCGTGGCTCATCTCGATCATGGGCACGCGCTTCATCAGGCCGGCGTTGTTCACGAGGATGTCTACCGGGCCGACTTCGGCCTTGATGGCGGCGACCATTGCGTTGACAGCGGCTTCGTCGGTCACGTCCGCAATGTAGCCGTGAGCCTCGATGCCGGCTTCCTTGTAAGCGGCAAGGCCCTTTTCAAGGCTTGCTTCGCTGGAGCAGTTGAAGCAGACCGTTGCGCCGCACTTTGCCATGCCCTCGGCGATCGAAAAGCCGATGCCGTGTGCGCCGCCGGTGATCAGGGCGACTTTGCCCTTGAGGTCGAATGCAGTCAGATCCATGATGTTCTCCTTTTCCCGTGTGTGTTTCAGGTTAAATTTTTAGCAAAAAGCCCCGTACCGGCGTTCCCGGTACGGGGCTTTGTATGGTGCTTTTTAGCGCAGGTCGGTGGTGGCGATGTTGTCCATGTCGTCAAACTCCATGTTCTCGCCGCCCATCGCCCAGATGAACGTATAATTCGAAGTACCTACGCCGCTGTGGATGCTCCACGAGGGGCTGATGACAGCATCCTCGTTGTGCATCACGATGTGACGGGTCTGCGTGGGCTCGCCGCACATATGGAACACCACCTGCCCCTCGGGCAGTTCAAAGTAAGTGTAGATCTCCATCCGCCGCTCATGGGTGTGGCTGGGCATCGTGTTCCAGTTGGAACCCGGCTCCAGTTCGGTCATGCCCATGCTCAGCTGGCAGGTCTTCAGGACATCCGGATGGATGAACTGATTGATGGTGCGCTTGTTGCAGGTCTCAACGCTGCCCAGAGGACGATGGTTTGCATCGGCCATCTTGATCAGGCGCGTCTCATACGAGCAATGTGCCGGAGCGGAGACCATGTAGAACTTGGCGGGATGCTCGGGATCTGCGGAAGCAAAGGTGACTTCCTTCGTGCCCTTGGTGATGTACAGGCAGTCCTTGTAGCCCAGCTTGTACTCGACACCGTCGGCCACGACGATACCGGTGGAATCCTTGCCGATGTTGAACATGCCGATCTCGCGGCGCTCGAGGAAGTAGTGCGTGCCAAAGTTGGCCCAGACGTCGATGCCCTTGTCGATGGAGACCGTCTCGTGCACCGGCATACAGCCCAGCGTGACCATACGGTCCACATGGCTGTAAACGGCAACGACTTCATCGGCCTTGTACAGGCCGGTGATCAGCATCTCGTCGCGCATCTCCTCGGTGGTGTAGCGCTTAAAATCCTTCTGATTGCAGGAATAGCGGATATCCATGTCGGAATCCCTCCCGCAATTAGCGCTGGATACGGCCGGAACCGTCGCCGCCAGCCAGCTTCTCGACCTCGGAGACAGTCATCATGTTGTAGTCGCCCTCGATGGAGTGCTTCAGAGCAGAAGCAGCAACAGCGAACTCAACAGCATCCTGAGTGCTCTTGCCGGTCAGCAGAGCGTAGATCAGGCCGCCGCCGAAGGAGTCACCGCCGCCAACGCGGTCGATGATCTTCAGCTCGTACTTCTTGGAGAAGCAGTACTCGTCGGAAGCGACATCGTACAGCATTGCGCTCCAGCCGTTCTCGGAAGCGTTGTGGCTCTCACGCAGGGTGATAGCGACCTTCTCGAAGTGGAACTTGTCAGCCAGCTGCTTTGCAACGCTCTTGTAGCCCTCAGCGTTCAGCTTGCCGCCGTAGATGTCGGTAGCCTCAGCCTCGATGCCGAACACGTCCTTTGCGTCCTCCTCGTTGGAGATGCAGACGTCAACATACTGGCACAGCTCGGTCATAGCGGCACGAGCCTGCTCACGGGTCCACAGCTTGCCGCGGTAGTTCAGGTCGCAGCTGATCTTGACGCCGTGTGCCTTAGCAGCCTTGCAGGCCTCCAGGCAGATCTCAACGACATTCTGGCCCAGAGCCGGGGTGATGCCGGTGAAGTGGAACCAATCAACGCCCTCGAAGATCTTGTCCCAATCGAAGTCGGAAGGCTGAGCCAGCTGGATAGCGCTGTTCGCACGGTCATAGATGCAGACAGAACCACGCTGAGAAGCACCCTTCTCGTTGTAGTAGATGCCAACGCGATCGCCGCCGCGGGTGATCATGCTGGTGTCAACGCCGTAGCGGCGCAGGCTGTTGATGGCTGCCTGACCGATGGCATGAGCGGGCAGCTTGGTGACGAAGGCTGCGTCCAGACCGTAGTTTGCCAGAGAGACTGCGACGTTAGCTTCGCCGCCGCCGAAGGTGAACTCCAGGTTGTTAGCCTGAACGAAACGCTCATAGTTGAACGGCTGCAGACGGACCATCAGTTCGCCAAAAGTAACGACTTTCATTGTGGTATTCTCCTTTTTTGTTGTTTCTTATATAAGCCCGCCGCAGGGAAGTCCGGTGCGGCGGAGCATGACGGGGAAAAACTCAGACTTAAGCCTGAACGAGGTGGAAGGCAAAGCCGCCGATCTCGTCTGCGAAGTAGCAGGCGATGGTCTTGCCGTTCTTGACGTTCTTGGAGTCCAGATCGAACTTCACGCCGCGCTGAGACAGGTGATAGATGGCACGATCGACGTTGTTGCAGCCGATGGCGATGTGGCCATTGGTGCCGCGGCCGGGCTTCTTCATGATCTCGAACTCCTTGTTGCCAACAAAGATGCTGGAGTTGCCGGGAGCGACCTTCATGTTCAGCAGACCGCCGATGAGGTTGGCGACCTTCATGGCCTCTTCCTCGTTGCCGGTGTTGATGCCGACGTGCATGAGCTTCAGGCCCAGCATGGTGTCAACAGCTTCCTTGCTCTGAGCGGTGATCTTTGCCCAGTCGCCAGCCTTGATGACGTCGCTCTTGCACATCCAAGTGCCGCCGACAGCGAAGATCTGATCATAGCCCAGATAATCGTTGACGTTCTTGGCGTTGACGCCGCCGGTGCACATCCAGCGTGCGCCCTTCAGAGCAGCGCCGATGTTCTTCAGCATGCCGACACCGCCGTTGGCCTCAGCGGGGAAGAACTTCAGAGCCTCGCAGCCCAGGTTCATGGCCTGCTGCATCTCGCCGGCAGAAGCAGTACCGGGCATCATGATGCCGCCCTTGTCGATGACGTGCTTGCAGACTTCGGGATCGAAGCCGGGAGCAACGATGAAGGAAGCACCAGCAGCCATTGCGCGGTCAGCCTGCTCGGTGGTCAGGACAGTGCCGGCGCCCAGCAGCATCTCGGGCATCTCTTCGTGGATCTTGCGGATGCACTCCTCAGCACATGCGGTGCGGAAGGTGACCTCTGCAGCGGGCAGACCGCCGTCAGCCAGAGCCTTGCACAGGGGCAGGGCCTCATCAACGCTGTTGAAAGCGATAACAGGGATAATGCCGATCTGATAGACCTTTTCGACAATGGGATTCATAACGCATTCTCCTTTTATTTTAACTCTGGGGGTGGGAACATGGCCGTTTGGGCACACTCTGCCCCACCATACGTTCGTATTACTAGTATAAACGACAGAGGGAAATTTGGTAATGCTCAACAAGCACAATGTTTTGCATAAGAGCTTGTATACATTGCACAAAAATGCCGAACGCTCACAGGTTCAGGCGCTCGAACAGCTCGGCAACGCCGTCGTGGTCGCAGTCATTTTCGCTCACGAGGTCGGCCAGCGCCTGAATGTGGGGCATCCCGTTGGCCATCACGGCAGCCACACCGGCCTTTTCCAGCATGGCGCGGTCGTTCTCGCTGTCACCGACGGCGACGGTGGCTTCGCGGGGGATGCCCAGCAGGTCGGCCAGTGCGAGCAGAGCTTCGCCCTTGTCCACGCCCTTGGCGGTGACTTCGATGTTGTCCGGCGCGCCCTGCACGACCTCAGCCCCTTCCAGCGCATAGAAGCGGGGGAGCGCGGCGCGGGCGGCCTCGGGCGTGTCGAAGAACATGCAGAACTTCTCCACCTCGTGGGCGTGGCGGCTCATCCACTCGCCGAGGTCCCGCACGACGGTAAAACGACCGTCGTTGGGCTGGCGGGCTTCGGTGGAGCCGCGGCGGGCATTGCGCAGGGCGAACCGCTCCATGGCGACGGTGTCACGATAGGTGCGGCCGTCGCAGAAAACGCTCATCGCGCCGGGGTATTCCTGATAGAGCGCAAAAGCTTCCCGTGCCAGCTCCACGGGCATGGGCCGGGAGATAAGGGCGACCGGCTCAGCCGTCTCGTGTTCCGCAGCGTTGCAGTAGCGGCTGTAGACGGCCTTCATGGGGTCTGCGCCGAGGTCCCAGACGGCGGCGCCGTTCGAGGTGATGGCGTAGCGGATGCCATCCAGCTGGGCCACGACTGGCGGCAGATTGGACAGTGGGCGTCCCGTGGCGGGCAGGACGATGACGCCATGGGCCACCGCGTCGGCGATGGCTTGGCGGGTGCGGGACGTGACCTGCGCCTGATGATTTAATAATGTGCCGTCAAGGTCCAGTGCGACCAGACGGAGCGGGGTAGTGTTTGACATGAGTGCTCCTTTTTATTTAAGAACCTCTCCGTCAATGCTTCGCATTGCCACCTCTCCTGATAGGAGAGGCCTTGGCAGTCCTCGCAAGGCTTTCGGTTTCGCCAGAGGCTCCCCTAGGTAGGGGAGCTGTCGAGCGAATGCGAGACTGAGAGGTTATTCCTTATGCTGCTTTTTATTTTAACGGAAAAATCCTATTTGCGCAATACGACGTCTTGTGGTAAAATGAAACGTCACACAATCAAAATTATAGGAGAAAACACATGAACACCCGATCCCTGCGTTCCCGTTTGAAGCCGCATCTGTGGTTTCAGGCGTACTGGGTCATCTATCTGATCTGGTTCTTCTGGCTGGATCTGACCATCAAAAACCCCAAGTACATCATCCACAGCCCCATCGACGACCTCATTCCCTTTAATGAGTGGTTCGTGTTCCCGTATTGCAGCTGGTTCTTCCTGCTGGCGGGGGTGACGGCGCTGCTGTGGTGGTTCGACACCAAAAGCTACGACAAGCTCTGCCTGATGATGTTCTCGGGCATGACCTTCTGCCTGATTCTTTATATGGTGCTCCCGAACGGTTTGGAGATCCGCCCCGCAGCGGAAGCCATCGGCCGCGACAACATCGCGATGTCGATCATGAAACTGCTGTGGAGCGCGGATGCATCGGTCAACGTCTGTCCGTCCATCCACTGTCAGAGCTCCGGCTGCATGGCTCTGGCGTTCTCCCAGAGCACGCTGGCAAAAGACCGCCCCGGCTTGAAGGCGCTGGCGTGGGTCTGGGCGGGCCTGATCTGCATGTCCACCGTGTTCACGAAGCAGCATTCCATCATCGATGTGGTCTGCGGTCTGGCGCTGGTGGCGGTCTGGGCCCCGTTCCTGTACGGAAAACGGTCGAAGGCGAAAGATTGACAAGGAAAAATTTATAATTTATGCGTTCTCCCTCTTGACGCCGCATATTCATCCGGGGTAAAATAAATTCGACACATCTGCTAATATATTACTTGGATGGGTCAAAGGTTTCATAAAAGGAGAGAGGAACGATGGCAGTACGGAGTGCCCGCGAGGCTGCATACGAGACCATCCGCAGCCGTATCATTACAATGGAACTGAAACCCGGCGATGAATTGAACGACCATGCGCTGGCGCAGGAGCTTGGCATCAGCCGAACCCCCATGCGGGAAGCACTCATCATGCTCAACATCGCCCACATGGTCACCATCAAGCCCCAGAGCGGTACATATGTGGCCCCCATCGACCTGAAGTTGATGGAGATGGAGCAGTTCGCCCGTTTCACGCTGGAAAAGGAAATCCTGAATCACATCCGCGGGCGTCTGACCGGCGAGCAGGAGGCAGCCTATCGGCTGCTGATCGAGCAGTACCGCGTGCTGGAGGGCGACCCCTGCGCGGAGAACCGCGAGACGAGGATGCTGGAACTGGACAATGCCTTCCACCGCCGCGCTTTTGAGTTGTGCAATATGGAAGAGCATTTTGACCACATGCTGTCTACCTTCCAGCACATCGAGCGTCTGCGCAAATTCAGCTTGCAGACCGATGAGAACAAGTCTGTCTGCGGCGCACACACCCGCATTCTGGAAGCCGTCCTGCACGGCAGCGGCGACGATGTCAGCCACGCGCTGTGGGAGCACCTGAACCGCTATAAGCTGTCGGTGGAACAGGCCAGAGCCAACCACCCGGATTATTTCATTGAAGGGTGAGCGCAGCAGCTCCGAATTGACGAAAATTTAACAAGAAAATCGGTATCAAACGGCCGCGTAAGGGGTAAAATCCTTTGTGTGGTCGTCTTTTTGTCTAAAGTATACAAGAAAAAACTCTAAAAATAGGCAAAATGTCGATTGCCAAGTCGGAACTGATATATTAGAATATAAGCAGGAATGTGCCGCAGCGTTTGCTGCGTGCCGAAATGCAAAGCAACAACATAAGGAGGAAACCCCTATGCCTATGAAAATGGGTTGGCGTTGGTATGGTGAGGGCAACGACCCCATCACGCTCAACGACATCAAGCAGATCCCCGGCGTGACCAGCATCGTCTGGGCGCTGCACAACAAGATGCCCGGTGAGATCTGGGAGATCGACGAGATCCAGAAGGTCGCAGACCAGATCCACGCCTACGGCTTCGATATGGACGTCGTCGAGTCTGTCAACGTCCACGACGACATCAAGATCGGTCTGCCCACCCGCGACAAGTACATCGAGAACTACAAACAGTGCATCCGCAACCTGTCCAAGTTCGGTGTCAAGGTCATCTGCTACAACTTCATGCCCATCTTTGACTGGACCCGTACCGACCTGTTCCACCCCGTCGGCGATGGTTCCACCGCTCTGTTCTATCAGAAGGACATGATCCAGGATGATTACAAGGCTATGGCCGACTACATTCTGGGTTTCACCGAGAAGTATCACATGACCTTCCCCGGCTGGGAGCCGGAGCGCATGGCCAAGCTGGACGAGCTGTTCAAGGCTTATGCTCCTGTCACCAAGGAAAAGCTGTGGGAGAACCTGAAGTACTTCCTCGAAGCCATCATGCCCACCTGCCGCGAGTGCGACATCAAGATGGCCATCCACATGGACGATCCCCCATGGGATATCTTCGGTCTGCCCCGTCTGCTGGTGGATGCCGAGAGCATCGACCGCTTCCTGAGCATGGTGGACGACGAGTACAACTGCCTGACCCTGTGCTCCGGCAGCCTGAACGCAAACCCCAACAACAATGTTGCTGAGATCGTCCGCAAGCATTGCGACCGCATTGCATTTGCCCACATCCGCAACATCCACCACTTCCCCAACGGCGACTTCTCCGAGGCTGCTCACCGCGACTGCTGCGGCGAGACCGGCATCATCGAGATCCTGCGCGCTTATCATGACTGCGGTTATGAAGGCTACATCCGTCCCGACCACGGCCGTCAGCTGTGGGAGGAAGGCCCCGGCAACTGCCGCCCCGGCTACGGCAAGTATGACCGTGCTCTGGGCATCCAGTATATGCTGGGCGTCTGGGATCTGCTGGATCGTCTGGATGAAGAGAAAAAGAAAGGCTAAGCATTATGAAGCTGTCTGATATCAAGAACGGCAATCTGTCCGCCGAGTGGGCAGAAAAGGGCTACGAGCTGCCCAAATTCGATGTCGAGGCTGTCAAGGCCAAGACCCACGCAGAGCCGACTTGGGTGCACTTCGGCGCAGGCAACATTTTCCGTGCCTTCCCCGCAGCTGTCCTGAACGATGCTCTGAACAGCGGCAAGTATGACCGCGGCGTCATCGTGGCCGAGAGCTTCGACTATGAGATCATCGACAAGGCTTATCGTCCCTACGATAACCTGAGCCTGTTGGTCTGCCTGAAGTCCACCGGCGAGATCGAGAAGAAGGTCGTGGCTTCCGTCACCGAGAGCCTGAAGGCTGACCCCTCCTTCACCGAGGACTGGGCACGTCTGGTCGAGATCTTCCAGGCTCCCTCTCTGCAGATGATCTCCTTCACCATCACCGAGAAGGGCTACGGCGTGGCTCCTGCTGACCTCGAGCGCGGCCTGACCCCCGTTCTGGCAATGGGCAAGGTCACCGCTCTGCTGTACGAGCGCTTCAAGGCCGGCAAGCTGCCCCTGACCGTTCAGAGCATGGACAACTGCTCTCACAATGGCGATAAGGTCAAGAACGCTGTCTTTACCTATGCTTCCAAGTGGGTCGAGCAGGGTCTGGTCCCGGCGGAGTTCCTCGCCTATGTTCAGGACGAGAGCAAGGTCACCTTCCCGTGGAGCATGATCGATAAGATCACCCCGCGTCCCGACGCAAAGGTCCAGAAGATGCTGGCAGATGACGGCTTCGAGGACAACTACACCATCGTCACCGAGAAGCACACCTTCACCGCTCCCTTCGTCAACGCCGAGGAGACCCAGTATCTGTGCATCGAGGACCACTACACCAATGGTCGTCCTCCGCTGGAGCTGGGCGGTGTGCTGTACTGCGACCGCGAGACCGTCGATAAGATCGAGAAGATGAAGGTCTGCACCTGCCTGAACCCGCTGCACACCGCAATGTCCATCTACGGCTGCATGCTGGATTACACCCTCATCTCTGCTGAGATGGCAGACGAGGACCTGCGCTCCTTCATCCAGAAGATCGGCTACATCGAGGCAATGCCCGTTGTCGTCGATCCGGGCGTTCTGAACCCCTATGAGTTCATCGGCGCGGTCATCAACCGCCGTCTGCCCAACCCCTTCATGCCCGACGCTCCCCAGCGTATCGCGACCGATACCTCTCAGAAGCTGGCCATCCGCTTCGGCGAGACCATCAAGGCTTATGAGGCACGCGGTCTGGACAAGAGCAATCTGGTCCTGATCCCGCTGGTGCTGGCTGGCTATGCCCGCTACCTGAAGGGCATCGATGACAACGGCAATGCTTTCGAGATCTCTCCCGATCCGATGCTGGCAGAGCTGCAGGCCATCGTGGCTCCTCTGGAAGTCAAGGAAGGCGAGCAGGACTTCAGCTGCCTGAAGAACCTGTACAGCCGTGCCGACATCTTCGGTGTGAACCTGTACGAAGTCGGTTTGGGTGAGCAGATCGAAGGCATGGTCAAGGAGCTGTTCGCTGGCAACGGCGCAGTCCGCAAGACCCTGCACAAGTATGTCGTCGCCCGCTAAGCGGTAACGGCATCCCCCTTTTAAGTTACTATCTTCGTTCCCACGCTGCGTTTTGCTTTGCCGCAGCGTGGGCTTTTTTATGCCCTCTCAGTCTCGCTTCGCTCGCCAGCTCTCCCAAAGGGAGAGCCATTGGCATGTCGGAAAAGTTTGTGCTGGACGAAAAAGCCCAGTGTCTCATAAACAGCAGAGCCTTGTCCTCATTGTCAGTGGCTGTTGGCCTTTGCCGCAAGGCCCGCTGCCTTCCGAATGCATGGACCCGGGCAGTCAGCAGGGCCAAGACCGACCTGCCAGTGGCTCCCCCCTCTGGGGGAGCTGGATGCGAACATCGTGAGCAGACTGAGAGGGCAATTCCGGCAAATCCCTTTACTTAAAACTCGATTTTTGTTTTAATAAAGAAAAATAGCAGATCGGGAGGAACAAGCGATGAAAGTCATGGTCTTTGACGTAGGCGGAACAGAGATCAAATATTCGGTCATGGACGACCAGATGAACCGTTACGAGTCCGGCAGCGTTCCTACACCCAGCGATAATCAGGAGCATTTTCTGGAAACGATGGCGGAACTCTATCGCCCCCACAAGGACGAAGTGGACGGCATCGCGCTGAGTCTGCCCGGGTTCATCGATGCCGAGCACGGCGTGGTCAAAGGCGGCGGCGCACCGTCCATCGTCTATAACATCGGCACGCCGGTCGGCCCGCGTCTGGCCGAAAAATGCGGGTGCAGAGTCTGGCTCGAGAACGATGGCAAGGCTGCGGCCATCGCCGAGCTGCAGCGCGGTGCGCTCCAAGGCTGCGGCAATGCGGCGGTGTTCATCATCGGCACGGGCGTGGGCGGCGGACTCATCGTCAACGGCCAGCTGGTGCGGGGCCGGGATTTCACGGCGGGTGAGTACAGTTTTATGAATACCAATGCCGACGAGTGGCACAATGGAAAAAAGACCATGGCGTGCCAGTGCAGCACTACGGCCCTGCTGGATGCCTATCGGGAGCGGAAAGCTCTGCCCGCTGACGGCTCCATGAACGGCAAGATCTTCTTCGACGCCGTCAACGCAGGGGAACCGGATGCGGTGGAAGTGCTGGAAAAATTCTGCCTTGCGGTGGATGTTCAGATCTACAATCTGACCGTCCTGCTCGACCTCGAAAAAGTGGCCATCGGCGGCGGCATCAGCAAGCAGCCCATCCTGATCGAGACGCTGAACCGGGTGTACGAGGAAGAGATTTTGAAGAAACACCCCTTCAGCGAGGAACAGGCCCGCAGTCTGGCCCGTCCCGAGATCGTGCCCTGCGCCTTTGGCAACGCGGCCAACCAGATCGGCGCGCTGGTCAGCTACCTGAACGCATTCTATCCGCAGTAAAGCGCGAATGCGGAAAGCGCCTTTTTGCCGCAGTCTGCATTTCGAACTTGAAGCAGAGCGGAAAATGGTGTATTATAATGGGTATTGAATCATGAGAAGTCCCGGGCGTTTCGGCCCGGATAAAGGGGGAACGCCAACATGGCTGATAAAAACTTTTTGACCGAGATCATTGACGCCGACCTCGCAGAGGGCAAGGTCAGCGAGATCCACACTCGTTTTCCGCCGGAACCGAACGGCTATCTGCACATCGGCAGCGCGAAGGCGATCTACATCAACTGGTCCATCGCGAACCAGTACGGCGGCAAGTTCAATCTGCGTCTGGATGACACCAACCCTGCCCGCGAAGGCGAGGAGTACGTCAACAGCATCATCGAGGATCTGCACTGGCTGGGTGCGGACCCCAACGGCGGCATCTTCTACGGCAGCGACTATTTTGATAAGTGCTATGAGTACGCCGAGAAGCTGATCCTCGAGGGCAAGGCTTACGTCGATGATCTGAGCCGCGACGAGATGCGCGAGTACCGCGGCAATGATGCGGGCAAGCCGTCCCGTCCCTCTCCGTGGCGCGACCGCACCCCGGAAGAGAACCTCGACCTGTTCCGCCGGATGCGTGCGGGTGAGTTCAAGGAAGGCGAAAAGACCCTGCGTGCCAAGATCGACCTCGCCAGCCCCAATATGAACCTGCGTGACCCGGCCATCTACCGCATCAAGTATGCAGAGCATCACCGTCAGGGAAACAAGTGGTGCATCTACCCGATGTACGACTTCGCACACCCCATTCAGGACGCCATCGAAGGCATCACCCACAGCATGTGCAGCTTGGAATTCGAGAACCACCGTCCGCTGTACAACTGGGTCATCGAGAATATCTTCGGGACCGAGTTCCCCAAGCAGCGCGAGTTCGCCCGTCTGAACATGACCAACACCGTTATGAGCAAGCGCTACCTGCGCGAGCTGGTGGAAATGGGCATCGTGGACGGTTGGGACGATCCCCGGATGCCGACCCTGTGCGGTCTGCGCCGCCGCGGCTACACTCCGACCTCCATTTTCACCTTCGTGCGCGAGGCCGGCATCTCCAAGTCCGATAACCTGATCGATATGCGCCAGCTGGAAGCCTGCATCCGCAGCGAGCTGGACCTGACCGCGCAGCGCCGCATCGCGGTCCTCGACCCGGTCAAGCTCATCATCGACAACTATCCGGCCGACAAGACCGAGTATTTTGACATCGCCAACAACCCCAACCGCGAAGCCAACGACTCCACCACCCGCAAGGTGGCCTTCACCAAGGAGCTGTGGATCGAGAACGAGGACTTCGCCGAGGTCCCGCCTCCCAAGTTCAAGCGCCTGACCATCGGCGGCGAGGTCCGTCTGATGGGCGCTTATATCGTCAAGTGCGAGAGCGTGGAGAAGAACGCCGATGGCAGCATCGCCGCCATCCACTGCACCGCCGACCTCGAGACCGGCAATGGTAACCCCGCCGACGGCCGCAAGGTCAAGGGCACCATCCACTGGGTAAGCGCTGCGCACTGCGTGGACGCCGAGGTGCGTCTGTACGACAGGCTCTTCACCATCGAAGATACCGGTGCCATTCCGGAGGACAAATCGTTCAAGGATTATCTCAATCCGGAAAGCTTAACCGTCATGCCGAACGCAAAGCTCGAAGAAGCGCTTGACGGCGCAAAGCCGGGCGATAAGTTCCAGTTTGTGCGCATGGGCTATTTCTGTGCCGATACGCGCAACGACAACGTCTTTAACCGCATCGTTACCTTAAAGGACAGCTTTGCCAAGAACTTAAAATAACAAAATATCCGCGGACGGTTTCGCGCCGTCTGCGGATCGCACTTCGCCTCCCAGAGCATCGTGTCCACCATGTTGCGCGAGGGATCGTCAAACCGCACGAGCTGCGGCAGGTACGCGCTCTTTACCGCTGGGCCGAGATGGATCCAGCCGCGGTCCGGCGTTTCCTCACCGGTGATGCAGCGGAGCAGCGTGGACTTGCCCGTGCCGTTGTCGCCGATGAGCGCGATGCGC
>OIYO01000969.1_pt1 | contig 18946 bp, 11 predicted proteins | sample 1588191 | NCBI WGS metagenome assembly OIYO01 (sample SAMN03283275) | human gut metagenome | biome: human-associated habitat; material: feces | host: Homo sapiens | place: Peru | collected 2012 | reverse complement strand
CACAATCATACGGCATAACGCCGTCAATGTCAAGGCGTGGTAACCCATATGACAATGCTTTAGCCGAAAATTTCTTTTCAATTCTCAAAACGGAATGTATCCACAGAGTTAAACTTTCCGGATATGATGAGGCTCGCCTCATCATATCCGAATACATCAACTTCAACAACAACTACCGTATTCAAACTAAAACAAAACTGACTCCGCTTGAAAAACGAAATCAGTTTGTTGCTTAATTTTTATTCTGCTACATCGAGTAGGGTCTTTTTATACTGTCTGCACAATTTGGGGCAGTTCAAATCTGAGAACGGTATTTTTACATTATTTTATCTATCGTTACAATATTATCACACTTAAATCAAAATGTCTACTTTATGGACTAATTTGAATCAGCAGTATTCATTTTTAATTTTTGTGTATGTAAAGTAAGTATTATTTTCGATGCGGAACGAATAATTGCCGCTGTATTTTTTACAGATTTCTTTGACGATTGTTAAGCCGTAGCCGTGACTTTTGTTGTTATTTTTCTGCTTTGAATTTTTGTCAAAACCGTTTGCGGTAGTTATTGAAACATAATCATTTTCAATTTGTATGTTGATCTCGGATTTTTTTTCGGCTTCGGATTTTCCGGCGGCGTTTATCGAATTGTCAATAAGATTATGCAGCAGTCTGCAAAGGTCATATTCAGCAATTCTGACGACGGATTGTTCGTCAATTTTTACGTTTAATTCAACATTTTTCTTCGTTGCGGCCTGCTGCTTGATATAGATAATCGTGCTGATAATTTCGTTGGAACAAATTGAATTTTTGCTTGCACCGAAAACGGAGTCTCCCGTTTTATTAAGAATTTCAAGGGCTTTATCTGTTTGTCCGATCTCAATAAAACTCGTTGCGGTCGTGAGCAAATTATTAAGATCGTGCTTGATTTTACGAAGCTCTTTCTTTTCTTCGTTGAGCATAATTGTTTGCTGATAAGTCATGGTATTTAAAAGAATCTTTTTCTCGTTTTCGATATTTTTACGCTCGATTTTATCAATGTAATCGACCAAGAAAAGAAGTCCGACACTTGTTAAAAAACAGATAGCTGCAACAACGGAAGTCGCAGTTCTTATTTTAACATATGAAGGTCCGTCAAGGATGTTACTGCCCACTTCTCGAGAAATCAAAGTATAGGACAAAAAATAAATAATATTTACAAGGGGTATAACTAAAAAGAAAAATGATTTGTTTGTCGTAATTTTTCCTTTTGAATGTATTCTACTTTTGACCAGTTTAATAATAAATGCGTATATGAAAGATAATGAAAAAATTAGTGATGAAAAAATAATAAGAGGTACAGGAGGAACTGTCGGCGAAAGAAAATATGAATAAGGGTAGCCCACAAGAGCAATCAACTGAAAAGCTAAAACGTGTGAGAACATATTAGCTACACCGATGAGGGCACCTGTAAATATTTTTTCAAAGACGCTACCTTTGCAGGTCAGAAAAATGACTCCTGTTTGAATAATAATAAATAACGTATATAGTATTGCCTCATTCCATTTGTTCATGGGAGGATAGAAGGCAAGCATGCTGGAGAGCATTCCAAATCCGATGACGCAGATAAATGTAACAAAGCTGTTTTTCTTATCCTTTAGCGATGCGTGAATGATATTATATGCCGATAGATGGCGTGCAAGGTGCATCAGAGCTGTAAGCGAGAAAAAATTCATAAGGTTAACCATTTCCATAATATACTTCCTCTTTTTTAAGTGTTAATAACATCTTTTTTCTTTCGGCCGGGATGGGGACTTTCCATATTATATTAGCAGGATATATTTTTAATTCTTGTGTATGTAAAGTAAGTATCGTTTTCAATGCGGAATGAATAATCACCGCTGTATTTTTTGCAGATTTCTTTGACAATGGTTAAGCCGTAGCCGTGACTTTTGTCGTTATTTTTCTGCTTTGAATTTTTTTCAAAACCGTTTGCGGTAGTTATTGAAACATAATCATTTTCAATTTGTATGTTGATCTCGGATTTTTTTTCGGCTTCGGATTTTCCGGCGGCGTTTATCGAATTGTCAATAAGATTATGCAGCAGTCTGCAAAGGTCATATTCAGCAATTCTGACGACGGATTGTTCGTCAATTTTTACGTTTAATTCAACATTTTTCTTCGTTGCGGCCTGCTGCTTGATATAGATAATCGTGCTGATAATTTCGTTGGAACAAATTGAATTTTTGCTTGCACCGAAAACGGAGTCTCCCGTTTTATTAAGAATTTCAAGGGCTTTATCTGTTTGTCCGATCTCAATAAAACTCGTTGCGGTCGTGAGCAAATTATTAAGATCGTGCTTGATTTTACGAAGCTCTTTCTTTTCTTCATTGAGCATAATTGTTTGCTGATAAGTCATGGTATTTAAAAGTATCTGTTTCTCGTTTTCGATATTTTTACGCTCGATTTTATCAATGTAATCAACCAAGAAAAGAAGTCCGACACACGTAACAAGACAGATGGCGGCTACAATGTAGGAAGTGTTCCGGATTTTTATATATGCCGGTCCGTTCATAGCGTCGCTTCCGAGTGATTGTGCGATCGAAGCGTATGACAGAAAGTATATCAGGTTTATAAGCGGAATAACCAGGAAGAAAAATGATTTATTTGAGGTTATTTTTCCTTTTGAGGATATTTTGCTTTTTACCAATTTGATGACAAAGGCAAAGAAAAATGACACCAAAACAAGCGTGACAGAATAGATAACAAGAGGGATAGACGGGATTGTTTGTGAAACGAAGTATGAATACGGATATCCCATTGCCGTTATGAAGCGGATAGCCACAACGGGCGAAACTAAATTCGTTACGGCAACCAAAACGCCTGTAAATATTTTTTCAAAGACCGAGCCTTTGCAGGTTAAAAAAGTAATTCCCACTTCAATGGCAAGGAAAATGATATAAAGCAAAGCCTCGTTCCACTCTTTCATAAGGGTCAACGAAACCACGCTCCAAACCATTCCGAATCCCATTACGCAGAGAAAGGTGACAAGGCTATTCTTCTTATCCTTCAGCGAGGCGTGAATTATGTTATATGCCGACAGATGACGGGCAAAATGAACCAGCGCAGTGAGTGAGAAAAAATTAGTCATGTCGACCATATCCATAAATATACATCCTTTATAAATTTAAAATATAGTTTTTATAGTGCGAAATAACGTCTTTGTATTTTTTAGGAGGAATCGGTACATTCATTTCGTCGGAAATAATAAAATAGTGCGGCTCGTATCCTTTGATAACGTTCATGTTCACAACATAGCATTTGTGACATTGATAAAAATACGGCGGCAAATTTTTTATGAACTTTTTCAGCGTGGAATAAATTGTTATCGTGTTTCCGTCTGCACAGTGAATGAGCAAATTGTTTTTATAGGTTTCGATGTAAAAAACAGTCTGAAAATCTATAGTGTAGTTTTTCTTTCCGTATGAAACGGTTTCGAGGTTTGTTTTTTCTTTTGTAACGGCATTGATCGACCTCTTTATTGCACGGAGAAGCTGCTCGTCGGTCATTTTTGATTTCAGCAGATAGTAGCAGCAGTCGATTTCGGACAGGTTTTCTGTTTCCGTCGGATAGCCTGTCATAATGATAAACGACATGTTGCTGAATTCGTGCTGATGGTCAACAAGCCAGTTAACTGAGTTGATATCGTTCACCATGATATCGAGGAAAACAATATCTGCCTTGCCGATTTTAATTTGTTCATACAAATCGTCGATGGAAGAATAGCGCTCAATTTCAAAGCCCATGCCTATTTGGTCCTGAATTGCCCTTTTAATTTTAAAAGAAATAAGCTCAAGATAAGACTCCTCGTCGTCGCAAATTGCAATTTTTAACATAATATATCACTCCGATCTTGTGATATAAATTATAATACAAAACTGTTGTTGAGCGCAAAGTTATTCACCACGCAAAAACAGTTATATATCACGCATATATTGAAAAAAGAATTACACAGTTTTATAATTTGAAGGAAATATTTAACAAGAATGTATATATAATTATATACTTGTTTTGTTAATTTATCAAGATTATATTTAATAAAAATGGAGGGGATTGATTGAAAAAAACAGTATGTGTGCTTGCGTTGATTCTATTGATTTCAATGCTTCAAATCACCGCGTCGGCGGCTAATTATGAAGTCGGTGCAAGCGATATCAGTATGGCGGTCGGTGAGGAAACAAAAGTTCCCGTTAAGCTGGGCGGCAACAAGGGCTTGATGGGGTTCAAAATTTCCGTAAGTTATCTACCTGATCAGATTGATGTTGTTTCGGTAAAAAAGGGCGACTTTGCCGACGAAGGCAATTTCAGCACAAATTTCGGAGTTAGAGATACTGGCTTTGATGTAATCTGGAACAGCACGGGCAATGTTGCAAAGGACGGAACGCTGTTTGTCCTGACGGTCAAGCTGAAAGAAGCGGTAAAGGATAAGTCGATAATTAAGCTGAGCTACAGTAAGCCTGATACATTCGACTCAATGTGGAAAGATGTTGCACTTGATTGCCACGATATAACGGTGAAAAAGACAGCGCAAGCATCGGCAACAACCGTTTCACAGGAAAAAGCAACAACGGCGACGGCTTCCGCAGAACCAACTTTGCCGAGCGACGATAAAATCGTTGAGATTTACAAGCAGTCGCTCAAAGAGCTGAAATACAAGGACGTGTATGAGGCGGCAGGCCATGATGACTATGTAAAAATGATTAACGCTAAGATTTCCGATGCCGCAGGCGTCAAGAACCGTACATGGGTATCGGATTACGATTCCGTAATAAGGCTTTATGAGCAGGCGTACGAAAATATTTTCTTCGCAACGATTACGGGCTCGGCAGACAGCAGTGACGTAAGCAAAGCCGTTCAAGAGGTAATGAGAAAAATGAAAATATCTTCGGTGTCGGAGATACCCGAAGATCAAGAGGAAAAGTTTGTAAAAGAGGTTCAGAAAGAGCTAAACAAGGTAGATCCGAATATGCCGGACGTTGAGAGCGACGTTGATACCGCCGAGGCAATGAAGCTTTTTAAACAGGCATACGGTCTGGCAAATAATGGTGTTCCGCCGAAGGTCGAGGTCAGCGAAATGGATAACAAGCGGATCATCATTATTTCAACAGCTGCCGCAGTTGCGGTTGCCGTAGGTGCGGCGGCGATAATCATATACAGAAAGAAAAGAAAAAATAACGAGGAGGAAAACTCAAAATGAAGAAAAGAATTATATCATTGCTTCTTATGATAGTAATGATCGTTTTAATCGTACCGTTTGGAACTATTTCGGCGAGTGCGGTTCAATATGTATTTCCAGTGATTGGAAATCACAATATCTCAACCAATTTTTCAAATAAGCATGGCGCTATTGATATTGCTGGTTGTGCTAAAAAGCCGGTTGTAGCGACGGCAAGCGGCACAGTAATAAGAGTTGATAATAACTGTCAACATACTAACTTTAGTATAAGCGGTTGTGCACACAATGGTACTTGTGGAAATTGTGTGTACATTAAACATGATGGCACAAATTATGTTTCAGTATATGGTCATTTATATCCCAATAGTATTAGCGTAAGAGTTGGTCAAAGAGTACAAGCTGGACAACAGATAGGACTTGTTGGTTCATCAGGAATGTCCAAAGGATATCATCTTCATTTTGAAATTAGACCTTATTATGATAATTATTGGAACTGGAATAGAGATTCTGAAAACATTAATGTTAGCAAAAATGTGTGTTCATATTCATACATTAATGAACCCGTTAATTCTACGCCACCCAAACCGGCTGCTCCCTCAAGACCGTCGTTAGGCAGTATTTCTGCTTCTGATATCGCTAAGGGCAGAACCGTAACATTTACATGGAATGCTACGGACAGAGCAACGGGATACAAGGTTGCTATCCGAGGCGCGGAAACCAAGGACATAGATGTCGGCAATGCAACAAGCTACAGCTATGTTCTCAGCAAGAGCGGTACATACAGCTTCTATGCAATGGCATACAATTCAACGGGCAACAGCGGCTGGACAAGCGATTGCAGATCATGTACTTCACATGACCCTGTTACCGTAAAATTTCTGGATTGGGACGGCAGTGTTCTGAAAACACAGACGGTTGATTACGGCATGAGCGCAACCGCACCGTCAACGCCGTCGAGAAAGGGATACACATTCCAAGGATGGGATTCATCCTACTACAACGTTACGGCTAACAAAACAATCAAGGCAACTTATCAGATTAAAAAATATACGGTTAATTTCCTTGATATGGAAGGCAACCTGATTTCAGCTCAGAAGGTTGAGTACGGTAAGGACGCTGTCGAACCTACGGATAAGAAAGTGCCGACAGGATATGAATTTGTTTCGTGGAACAGCGAAGCGTATAAGAATGTTTATACGGATGCTTCAAACAAGACAATAAATGTTCAGGGTATTTACAAATGGGGAAATGATGACCTGCCGATTATCTGCTCAATCGCAAGCGTTGATTGCCAGTATGACGGATACTATGTTTATCTCAATCTTGTAAATTATGATAAAAAGGCTACAAAGGGCAGAGCTATCGTTTCTTTGAAAACGGCTTCGGGCAAGCTCGTTGATATGACAGAGTCGGCAGCTTTCAGCATACAGAGAAAAGGCACAAAGAACAACTTTGAGGTATTTATCCCGAGCGAAAAAGCAGGCAGCACAATCGAGGTTATTATCGTAGACAGTTATTCCTCAGGCGTTCCTATTTCGGAAGTAAAGACTGTTGACATCAGCAATAAAGAAAGATGGACGTATTGGGATACATATACTGACGAGGAGCTTGCAACAGAAAAGGCAAATCATCCTGAATGGGTATGGGATTCAAAAACCGAATACAAATATCGCCACAAGGAATGGTCAACAAACAGCAAAAATACAAAGGACGGATGGATTTATTCACACCGAAGTGAAGCTGTAACGAGAGATTGGTCAGCTTGGTCATGGAGCTGGATTGGCAGCTATGACAATATTACGGAAAGAAGAGAAGTCAGTACTCGGAGCGCAATCGCTTCATCAAATTACGCTACGCAGTGGAATTATACCCGTTACAGTAACAGAGCCTCAGGCGGAAGCAGATTCGGACCTTGTGCAGGTACTTGGAGTAATACTTATTGCGGCAATTATCAGGAAAGAGGTTGGGGCTCACAACTTAACTGCTGGGGATCCGCATACAGTAATCAGTACGGCGGAACATTCTATAAATATAACAGTTCCACCGATCCGTGGTACAACGAAGTTTCAAGACAGGTAAAGGTAAGCGACAACTGGGCGACACAGTACAGCTACCGTGATATATCATACACATATCATTTCTATCGTTGGGCAAATTGGTCAGGCTGGTCGGATACTCAGGTAACTGCAAACAGTGATAGAGAGGTTGAATCTCGTACTGTATATCGCTATAAGAGTTCATCCAACGCAACCGAAAATGATAGCGGAAAAACATATTCTTACAGTAACAAGGTTGACAGCATATATGCAGGAAAGCAGCTTACTCTTTATATCTATAAGGTAGACGGCGCTTCCGACTATACGAATGAATTTATCGGACAGACAGTCATTGCTTCCGACGGTTCATACAACTTTAACAATTTCAAGCTTCGTGAAGAACCTACGATCAAGACAGGCGACTTTACGGTTGCTATCGGTATCGAGGGTACATCAAACCTCACGGAAGTCGGAAAAATCGAAGCACCTGTACCGACCTATTCGGTTAAATTCTATAATTGGGACGGAACAGTTCTCAGCGAACAGACAGTATCCGAGGGTAAGACGGCGACTCTGCCAGAAAACCCCGTGAGAGAGGGATATGACTTCATCGGCTGGGATAACAGCATTGCAAACATCAAAGAAGATGTAGAGCTGAATCCTATCTTTGAGAAGAAGCAGTTCACGGTTACGTTTATTGATTGGAAGAACAAGGCATTTGTTCAGCAGAAGTTCGGTTACGGTGATGTTCTTACTCCTCCCGACCATTCAAGCGTTGAGGGTTATAACTTTGACGGTTGGGATAAGATCATTGACGGTACGTTTGTTGTTACCGAGGACATGGTTGTTACCGCCGAATACAGCAAGAAATCTTACAGCGTAAAATTTGTCGGTTTCGACGGCAACGTAATTGACTCGCAGACCGTTAAATTCGGCGAGGATGCCGTTGCTCCCGATAATGCGGGAACTGCGGATGATGGCAGAATTTTTGCAGGCTGGCAGGATAACGGCTATACCGATGTAAACGGTGACGCTTATGTATATCCCGTGTATTACTACGAAACAACCGCTCAGATGCCCACTGTTACATATGAAAAGGACGGCGAGCAGGTTGGATGTCCGAACGGAGAGTATAATGCACCGATTACAATAACTCTTTCGACGAATGATGAGAATGATGTAATTTATTATTCAATCAACGGTTCGGATCATAACGAAGAAATCGAATACACAGGCCCGATCACAATCGACAAAACCTGCTCCATAACTTATTATGCAACAGGTTTCGGCAAGAATGACAGCGAACCCAATACAAATTATTATTGCATCAACACAGGCGACACAATGTCCGATTGGATGACGATAGATGAGCTCCCCGAAGCAGTCAGAAATGCAATCGGTCAGGAAGACAGCGATTACAAGATTGAGAAAGAGGTCGGTTACAGATTTAAAGATTTGACCGAGACCTCCGACGTTGCAACCGCTAAAAATCTTGCCGATAACGGCTGGACGCTTATCAGCACAACCTATACGGATTACTCCGATTGGCAGGATGAAAAGATTGATGTTGATTCTTCAAAGCTTGGATTTGAGGTTGACACAAATAACGGCGCAACAGACGGTCAGAAATTCCGGTACTATTATTCGCATTATAAGTATGTTGATGCAAACGGTGAAACGAAGTTCTCCCCGTTTGAAGTTGAGGGCGTTGACTGTATATTTGAAGAAATGTATCTTGATACACTGCTTGATATGAATGCTTCGTTCGGCTTTGATTATAACGGTGAAGAATGGTATAACAATGCGACCGTTGCTACGCAGTACCGTTCACGTTATCAGATATCAAAGTATTACAAGTGGACGTCATGGGGAGTTAATCCGCCGATCTCATCGGATAAGAGAGAGTCTGAAACCGCAGATATTTACAGATATACGAACTGTAATTATCATATTGTAACGGTTTATACAATGGATTATTACCCCGAAATTATGTTTGTAAAAGACGGAGAAAAAATTGATATAACGGATATTAGCAATCTTTACGGCTATGATTATAAGGGACTTTATTCAGATGAAAACTACAAAAATTCATTTGATGCAAACAAAGCTGTTAAAGAAAGTATAGAGCTGTATGCTAAATATACTCCGAAAACCTATAACGTTACCTTTAAATTACCTAACGGAGCAACTGTCGGAGTAGTACAAAAGGTAGCATATATGGAAGCTGCAAAAGATCCGGGTGCTTATAATATTCCGGGACTTATCTTCGCAGGATGGGATAAGGATTTCAGCTGCATAACCGAAGATACAGTTGTTAATGCACTCTATTTTAAAGAGTCCGAATACCCGAGAATTGCTCTTAACAGATCCTCCGTTGTGCTTTACACGGGCACATATTTTGATCTCATCGTAACTATTACTCCGAGTGATCTTGTCGGCAAGGAAATTGAATGGAACTCAAGCGATCCGTCCGTTGCAACGGTTGATGAATACGGTAAGGTAACAGCTCTAAAAGCGGGTCAGACCGTTATTACGGCAAAGGTTGTTGAAAACAAAGAAACGGCATCGTGCACGATCACCGTTCAGTCCGATCTTGCGTCAAAGCTAATGCTTAAAGAAGACTCTAAGCTTAATCGCGATGATATCGGATATATCAGAAGAGTTAAGCTTCAAACACCTGTTTCCAATGTAAAGAATGAATTTATCAATGAGAATATTAAGTTTATCAACATTGACAAAGACGGAAACGAAGTCGTTTTAAATGATACGGATTTAATCGGAACAGGCACAATTGTCAGACTTATGGATGGTTCGGCTATCTCCGATGAGGCAAAATTTGTAATCACAGGCGATGTTGACGGCGACGGCAAATGTACTCTTAAAGATTCAACTCATATTATGCAGTATTTGCTTGAAACCGAAGAATTTGCGCCCTATCAGATAGGTGCATCGGATGTTAACGGTGATGGCTTTGTGAACAATAAAGATGCGGCGTTGATTGCTCGCTTCATTGCAAAGCTTGACGTTATTAACGGTTAATTAAAGCTCAAATGCCGCACATTCTTTGTGCGGCATTATACCTAAAAAGGAGTAGGAAAATGAATAAACTGATTCGTAATTCACTTTCAATTGTTATGGTTCTTGTCTTGCTGGTATGCGGCTCCGTTGCCTCGCTCGGTGCATCTGCGGCATTGAAGATAGACAGCATAAAGGCTCAGGCAGGTCAGGAAGTTACCATGCCCGTTTATATTGAAAATAATCCCGGCTTTTCAGGTACAAAAATAACGGTTAGTTATGATGAAAATCTGAAAGTCATATCTGTAGAAAAGGGAAATGTTTTAAATTACGGCAATTTCGTTCAGAACGCAGACAACAGCGCAGATAACAGCTTTGATGTTGTGTGGAACAGCAGCATTGAGAATAAAGCAAACGGCGTAATGTTTACCGTAACATTCAAGCTGCCCGACAATGCTGCAGGCGATTATACCGTGAAAATAACCTATGACAAGGACAACACCTTCAATGCAAAGTATGACGACGTAACGTTTGACTGCGGAAGTGCTGTGATTTCTGTTCCTCAAAACGGAAATTCCGATACAGACAATAACGTAACTTTCTGGAACAGAATTGTCAATTTCTTTAAGAAAATTTTTGATTTCATCAGGAACCTGTTCAAATAAGAGGTGAGTGTATGAAAAAAACAGCAGAAAAGGTCTTGTCTGTATTGATAGTCTCAATAATGCTTTTAGGCATTTTGCCGATTGTGCCGTTCACTGTTATTTCCAAGGCGAGCGAAATGCCGACGAGCGGAACCTGCGGCGAAAATGTTGCTTATTCTTTTGAAGAGGATACAGGAGTGCTTACTATCAGCGGTACGGGCGATATGGTGAATTATTACTTGGGGAAGTCACCTTTTTATAATAATGAAGTTATCGAAAAAGTTATTATAGAAAAAGGCGTAACGAGCATTGGTAATAATTCTTTTGATCAATGTAAAAAGATTACAAGTATCAATATTCCGTATGGTATCAAAACAATAGGCTATAATGCGTTTTCACATTGTGAAGACTTAAAAAATATCGCAATACCGAGTACAGTTACCAAAATAGGAAACAACGCTTTTTCCTCTTGTTCTTCCATTACCGATTTGGTGCTTCCGAAAGGGATTGAATACATTTACGATCGAACATTTGACGGTTGCAGCAGTCTTACAAGTATTACAATTCCGGAAGGTGTGAAAAGCATAGGTGAATTTGCATTTTACGGATGCAAAAACCTGACAAGCGTTAATATGCCGAATTCGGTAACCGGCATAGGACCAAATTGCTTTTGGGGTTGCGAAAGCTTGGCGAGTGTAGAATTATCCGAAAGCTTAACGAGTATAAGCAAATGGGCGTTTGCAGATTGCAAAAATTTAACTGATGTGTTGATTCCTATAGGAGTTAAAAGTATAGGAGAATTTGCCTTCTATAATTGTGCCAAACTTGTCGATGTTACACTTCCCGACTCTGCAGCCGATATTCAAAAGAATGCATTCAACGGTTGCAAGAGTATAACTGACATCACACTTCCGACAGAGTTGACAAATATTGGTGAAGCGGCTTTTTATGACTGCAGTGCTTTAAAAAGTATCACAATCCACAGCAATTTGACAAGTGTTGCATATAATGCATTCTTTTTTTGTAACAGGCTTAAAGATGTTTATTATTATGACAATGAAACAAAATGGAGTCAAATAACGTTTGGAAAAGACAATGACTGCTTGACCGCAGCAACTATTCATTATATTTACAGCCCTAAATTTACAGTTGATTCCACAGAAGCTATGTCGGGAGGAGTAGCCGAAATCCCTGTCAGAATTTATAATAATTCGGGTCTCAAAGGTTTTTCTACAACAATATCATACGACAGTACTGCGCTCACACCTATCGAAGTGAAAAAAGGTGCGGCGTTCAATGCTGGAAGTATTGTTAGCAATCTTGAAAAGCTTACTCCGGGTGAGCTGAATGTTGTCGGCTATAGTGCAAGGACTTCTACAGAAAATGATGTTCTTTACACGGTTGTATTTAAGGTTTCTGATGGTGCCAAAGGCTCTTATGCGCTTAAAATATCTTATGATTCGGATAATACATATGATGGGGATATGGAAGATATAACGGCGCAATGTGAGGATGGACTGATTGACGTAATGCAAAGTTCGTCAGCAAAAACATTACTGTATGTTGAAAATCAAACGGTAATATGCGGCGATAAAGTCAACATACCGATAAAAATTAAGTATCAGAATGGGTTAGAGTCAATTTCGTTTAATCTCAAATATGATAACACGGTTTTGGATTTTGTTTCCGTGAGTTCCGATGTTGCCGAGGTATCCTGCACTTCAAACAATGGTTCAGCAACCATAAATGTGACCTCTTTAAAAGAATGTTCCGATGAGAAGGTAATTGCCTATGTGAGTATGAAAACAAAGGCGGTCGCCCAAGCCGTTATAACGATGACATCTAATGATGACATTAATTTGCTGAACGGAGTCGTTACTGTAAAGGATGATTTATCGGTAAAGCCTACGATTTATTCGGACAATGTTATCGGAAAAATCAACACTACGGTTGCTGTTCCGATATGTATAAAGAATAACCCGGGAATTGCAGGTTATAAGATAAAAATAAGTTTTGATCCGACAGCATTATCTCCCGAAAGTATAAAAGATGGCGAGTTTTATCAAGGCGAATATAATAATCTCGGCTTTAAAAGCGGTGAAATAGCCGTAATATGGATAAACATACATGGCACCGATATCCAAGAAAACGGAGAAATTTTTACTGTAAATTTCAAGGTTCTTAAAGAGGGTGTACACAATGTTTCCGTGACCTACTCTAAAGCTGATACATTCGATGAAAAATCCGAAGAGTTAGAGCTAATTTGCAACAGCGGAAAAATTTTTGCCTGTGATTTATTACTTCCTAAAAAGGATAAGAACACGGTTGTTGATAATAGCAATAAATTTGTATATGGACTTGATTCGGGATTAAAAACAATAACATCCTATGCCTATGTGGGTGACGGATTTACAATTTCCGAAACTGCAGGAAAGCTGGGCTTCGGGACATCAAGTAAAATAGACGTAATGTATGAGAAAGATGTTGCCGCAACATATACGATTGTTCTCTTCGGCGACGTCAACGGTGACGGGTGGTATGACGGACGTGATGCTGTTACGGTTAGTATGATTGCTAACGGTATGCTCAGCCGTGAGCAGGTCGGCGAGGCTGTTTGGATGGCAGCTGACTGCAACCATGACGGAAAGATAGATCAAGCCGATGTGGATTTGCTCAACCAGGCCGGCTTGCTTCTTTCGAGTGTTGATCAGACGAAGCCGACAGAGGAATTGCTCAAAACATCTTCGGAATATAATGAATATCTTAACCTGATTGACCAGAGTGTTGAAGTCAAGAGCGACGAGCCGGAGCAGGAGAGTCCCGAAACTCAAAAGCCGAGCTTGCTAGAATCCTTGTTGACAACAATTTGGAATTATATCAAGCTTATCCTTTCATTGATTAAGTAAATCCTTACATAAGACCGCCGTGCTTGGTTGATTTTAAAAGCTAATATTTTTTGAACGACTTCAATATTGAACCCATTATGTTCATATTGAAGTTGTTTTACGTTGCAAACATTGACGTTGCTTGGAAGACATGCATTTTGTTGATTAAATATCATTTATTTGGAAGACTAAATAATCTAATGCATATAAATATTATTTGGAGTAGTATTTAAATGATTTAACAAACTTGAGAATCTGAACTAAAGTGTTCGTTTGAAAATCATTATTCAATTTTTGATTGGCTTATGGGTGTGAACTTTCTATCATATGGGTTTGATTATTGTATAATAATTAGCTGCTTTTTCCAAACAAAAAGATCGCACGATGTGCGGTCTTTTTGTTTCTGTCGGCACCTCTGCACAGTTCTCTCGCCTGCGACACCGTATTGCAGTAACGGAACGCGGCTGTTATCTGTCGCAGACAAAACAATCCGGTGAATTGTTTTGGCGTTGCGATACAATGAGGCAACGGCAGTTGCCGACAACATATTCAAAGTCACAGGTTCGAGCTGCTTGTACCTCGCAGTCACCCTTTTGTCACTCCGTGACATTTCTCCTGTTAGGGGAATCTCTGTTTGAGGCGCCATGATTGGGTAACAATAATCAAACCCAGCTGAAAGTCCTTGAATTGTCAAGGGCTTTCGTGCTTTTTTGCTTTTTATATTGATTTTTTACTTTGAATTTATTAAAAAATAATTGAGGTATTTATATGTAATATCTTACAAATAATTAGTCTGAATTTTGTTCATATCGGAGAATATCAAAAAACTTATTCATTTTTTGTCACAAAATGATAAAAAGTCATATATGTGTGGATTGTTTAAAACGAATTATACTTATTTGTGTTTATGATATTGATAATAATTGCACAGAAGTGTATAATTATGACAACAGGGGAAATATCCTTACCGTCAGTAAGTCGGGCGTGCTGTTCCAGCAGTATGTCTATGACGAGGCAAGCCAGGTCAAGGCGGAATATAACTACGCCGAAAAAACGGCAATGACCTATGTTTACGATGCGAACGGAAACATTGTTTCAAAAACACGTACACGAATGTCACAAGCTCCGACCTTTCAACTGCAACTCAGGGTACGGCTATCGTATACGGTTACGGCGACTCAAATTGGTCGGACAAGCTGACATCTTATGACGGACAAACGATAAGCTATGACGCAAGCGGAAACCCGACATCATACAGGGGAGAGACGGTAACATGGAACGGCAGACTTATGACGTCGTTCACCAAGGACGACCGACGCTATGAGTATTCGTACAACTCGGACGGAATGAGAACCGTCAAAAAGGTATATAAAAACAACGAACTTGTCTACACATATACCTACATTTGGGACGGTGACGTTCTTCTTGCCGGCAGAATGGAAGTTGCGGATGCCGACGAACCCATTACAATAAGATATCTCTATGACGACAGCGGCGAGCTTTACGGAATGGATTATAACGGAAACGGGTATTTCGGCTTCATTAAGAATCTGCAAGGCGATATTGTTTCGATCGTTCCGCTCGATTCCGAAAGCAATGTTGAACTGAATATTGAATACGACGCATGGGGTAAGCCGATAATAAAGCAGGCTTCTTCGGCGGCAGAGGGCTTGCTGATGGCAATGCTGATGGCTGTTACAAATGTCGGCTATCGTGGCTATTTCTACGATTTTGAAACATGCCTCTATTACCTCCGCTCCCGTTACTATGACCCCGAAATCGGTCGCTTCATCAATGCGGATGATACGGATTATTTGGCTTACGACAAATCTCCGATTAGCATGAATTTGTTTGCGTATTGTGAGAATAATCCGGTTAAATTGATGGACAAAAACGGAAATATGCCCTTGTTATTGATCTATTATGGTAACTTTTACAATGTATTCGGTCGAGTATCTTTCATAAGAGGAAGAAAACAGTTTGATATGCTTGTTGATAAATATTCTGTATCTGCTAATTATAACTACTCAACCGGAATTATTGTTGTTGACAATGCCATACTAAATGTTCAGCGAATAATTGAAAATGGCATGACATTGAAATTGGCTGAGCTTATTAGATGCGTGGGCACCGAAGTTTCTGATTTTACTTCTTTTCGCGGAAGGACCGTAACCGGTATTGCATTTGAATTGCTTTGTCATTACATTTGGTATAAAAAAGGAATCCTAAAAAGTCATACAAAACTATGTGATATTGGTGGGACTGGAAGATATGACCGGGATTTCGACTCAAATGCAGTAATATTTGAAAGAAATAGGAATAAATTCTCTGAAATACAAGGTTATGTAAAAAATAAGAATTTGAGTAAGGCTAGTATTAAAATATATGGAATTTTATTAAATGTCTGTGCTTCTGGTGTATGGTCAAAGGTAGATTGAGGTGTATAAAGATGAAGAAACTTGCTCAATATAAAAGAATAACAAAAGTAGTATATACTTTTGTCGCTATTTTTGTTCTTTTAATTATAACGGCTGGAGTGGTTTGGTTTTCAAAAAACTATATTTGTGAAGTAAAGAAAGGCTTTAATTATAAGGGGCAGCATTACACTTGTATTGATAATAGCGCAAATGACGAGAAATCTTCCTTTACTCCGTTTGGCAGTAATCATTGTAATTTTATTGATGATTTGAGTTTTAAAAAATATTTCTTCCTTGAATACTACTCTGAAGATTCAGAAAGATTATTTTTCTATGATTTCACTCCGTTTGGAAATTATATTTTTAAAAAGGACAGTTTTATTATTCCAGATAAACCGAAGCCGCAAAGCATTGATTTTATTATGATTACATATGATGGTGGGGAAAAATATTCTTACATATATAACAAAAATGATATCAATACAATAATCTCATACTTCAATGATATTAAAGGTAAAGTTTCATCAGATTATACCGATGCCATGTATGGCACAAAGGGAGTTTGGATTGTGGCTTCTTCAAAAAAATACAGCGGAATATTTGATTTGACAGCGGACAATAGGTCTGTTTGTCAAATAGGTGAAGATATTGCATTTGCAAACACTTCAGAAAAATTTTCATCTGACGTGTCAAAAATTATAATGTCATATTATTCTGCTTCTAAAAACACATATAATTAAAGCTTCCTAGTGCTGATTATTTTTTACCAATGTTTTTTCGTAGGATTGTTGACCGTATAATCTTAGGTTTGCAAAAATCTATATTATTTTCCAAGACAATTTACTTCCATTTTGTTTGGAGGAAACAATACATTGCGACATTATCCCCTCCGAAAAATCAATGATACCTATGTTCTCTCGATACCAACGCGGACATAGTATCATAAAGCCGTACACGGTTGCTGAAATTACGACTCCTTTCCAAACGTAACCTGCAACCGTGTACGGCAAACCAAATTTTAACATTTAACAAATCTACACGACGAACCTTAAAGTAATAATAATGTTTTTACCTATATTTTTGCAGGTTTAAGCAGTTTTACCGCAAAGAATTTAAGTGAAAGACAAACTATCTCACGATTGGAATCAAACTTTATTAAACCGACATGTATGCAACAAGTATAAAAGACCGATTCTCAAGTTAGATTATCGGTCTTTTTTTATTGCCTAAATTTATTACATAGCCGTAACCCATTCCGTACATAAACTTTTAATAAATTCAATGGGTTTACTTTCATAAATTTGTGTTTAAAGAGCGTAAGTACTTTTTTTAGGACTGTAAAAGGCCGAGTTTGATTATTTATAATTGAAATACAGGTAACACTGTGATATTATAATTTTGAAAATAATACATTTGGAGATTGCAAAAAAAATGAATTTTTGATACTTCGTGGCGATTATTGGTTACTTAGATAATTTAAAAATAAGGAACATGATCTTATGTTTGGCAAAGGGCTTTTCGGAAGTTTTTTTGATTGGAATTTTGACGGTAAGCTTGATTCGTTTGAGCAGGCAACAGATATGGCTGCATTTATGCTCCTTATGGATGATATTAAAAAGTCCGACGGTGAAGATTTTGAAGATGAAAGCTTAGATGATAATTTATTTGATGATTCGGATGATGACGAATTATATTAAGAGTGCTGACAAAAGATAGAATATTATTTGTAAAATAAAACATTTCGCAGAATAATCTCTTCTGCGAAATGTTTTTTATTTAAAAATTATATCATATATTTTTCATAAAATCAATAAATCACAGGTCGGTTTATAAGGCTTTGCATAGTTTTAAAAACGATTCTGTATTTAGATAATATTAAACATAAAGGAGTAATGACTATGTCAGCAATCATTTCATGGAATTCAGAAAAAAGCAACTGCCGTGTTAAAAAAAACAGGTTTTATGTCCAAAAATTTTACAATTATCATAAGTATATAAAAATATCAATGTCCGATTTAATGGGCAAATGGTTAGGAAATGTGGGAAACAATCTAAAGCTTTCGACTCTTGAAAAATACAAGTGCATTGTACGTAATCATATTGTTCCGATACTCGGTAATATACAAATCAAAGATATTTCTTCCGAAGATATTCAAATGTTTATAAACGGGTTGTTAGATAACGGATTAGCAAGATCGACAATCAATGATATTATTGTCGTACTAAATATGGGACTTACCTTCGCCGAAAAAGAATATGATATTTTATGTCCAAAAGCCGAGTTTCTAAAAATTCAGAAAAAAGAGATGAGAATTCTTTCTGCAGGAGAGCAAACCAGATTTGTAAAGCATTTAATAGACAAAAATGACATATTTGGATTCGGCATGCTGCTCGCATTGTTTACCGGAATGAGAATCGGTGAACTGTGCGCATTAAAATGGGAAGATGTAAGTGAGCAAACAATTAAAATAAATAAAACCATGCAGAGAATAAATAAAAAAATATTAATACTTCCTCCTAAAACAGAATCCTCTGTTAGAACTATTCCGATTCCTCGTTATATAAGTGAAACTGTTGAAAAAAATCGCAAGGAAAGCGGCTACGTCCTTCAAAGAGAAAACGCCGAATTTACCGAGCCGAGACTTTTACAATTGAAATTCAAAAAATACACAGAGGAATGTGAAATCGAACTGCTCCAATTTATGCGGACAGTACAAAAACAGAGTTTATGGCAAAA
>OIYO01000967.1_pt1 | contig 18965 bp, 16 predicted proteins | sample 1588191 | NCBI WGS metagenome assembly OIYO01 (sample SAMN03283275) | human gut metagenome | biome: human-associated habitat; material: feces | host: Homo sapiens | place: Peru | collected 2012 | reverse complement strand
ATACTACCCAAGCACAACTATTATTAGCGACAGTGATTTTGTCTTAACTTATATTGCAGACCCAAAAAATTATATAGACAGTAAAGTTAGTTAAAATCACTAGTACAATAATATTTCATAAAATGTAATACCATTGGAACAGAAAAATCAAGAATAAAAAGTTCCCATTATATCAAAAACATCCTGTATGGGAACACAAGTAAAAATATAAAGAAGGGATTTTATGAGTGGAGAAGTAGTTGTTGCTTTGATAACACTTTTAGGTTCGGCTATCGGTACAATCGGTGGTATTTTTGCAACAAACAAAATGACTGCTTACAGAATAGAACAGCTAGAGAAAAAGGTTGACAAACACAACCAAGTAGTTGAAAGAATGTACGAGGCAGAAAAAAATATTTCTGTCATTTCGGAAGAAATCAAAATTGTAAATCATAGAATAGAAGAACTAGAACATTAGGAGGAATGTATTTGAAAAATTTTAAACAATGGCTAAAGTGTGCTACTGTCAGAGCCATAAAAACTATAGCACAAACTGCAGTTTCTACCATTGGTGTTACTGCAATGTTGGATGAAGTAAACTGGGTTGCAGTAGTTTCTGCTTCCCTACTTTCAGGAATTTTATCTATGCTTACTTCAATCTCAGGATTACCGGAAGTAAAGGAGGACAATACTAATGCAAAAGGCAATTGATGTTAGCAAATGGAACGGTGACATTGACTACACCGGTGTAAAATCAATAGGTATTAACAATGTAATTATTCAATGTGGTTACGGAATGGAAAGTAATCAGAAAGACCCATATTTTGATAAAAATTATAGAAAAGCAAAAAAAAATAAAATGCGTGTTGGTGTGTATCACTACAGTTATGCAAAATCAGTTAATGAAGCAAGAAAAGAGGCAAACACCTGCCTAAAATGGATTAAAGGTAAGGATCTTGACTTACCGATTTATATAGATATGGAAGAAGAGAATTTGACCTATTTAGGCAAAGAAATTCTAACTAAAATTGCAATTGAATTTTGCAAAGTAATTGAAAAATCCGGATATACTGCCGGTGTATATGCCAATGCAAACTGGTTCAAGAATTATTTAAATTATAATAAAATAAAGAAAAATTACAGCATTTGGCTTGCACAATATGGAGATAAAAAAGATTTTAGTTGTGACATTTGGCAATACACTTCACAAGGTAAAATCAGAAAAAATGCAAGTAACTTTGATATGAACTATATCTACAAAAATCCTGCTATTTATGTAACAGTGAAGAAGAAAACAGGACTTTATAAATATGGATACAGAGATTATATTACCGGAACAAGTAAAGTAAAAAGAACTGTTGAGAAAGGAACAAAGCTAAAATGGATTTATGACGATATGTATGGTTGGTCAAAAGTACAGTATCAAGGAAAGGATTATTTCGTTACAAATTCTGTTCTAAACAGAAGTAGCCTTTCAACATTTCCAAAAGAAGTTTTAAAAAAAGACACCAAGGTATATGTAATTAAAAATAACAAAATCAAGAAATCAAAAGTTTTAAGAAAAGGTAAAAAAGTAACACTTGTGTGTACCTTTGAAAATGGTAAATTCAAGGGCTATGACTACCTTTCCTCAGGTATAAACAGATACCTGAGAAAGTAATTTTATAGTTAGTTTTATGTGCAATTTGTTTTTACAATAATCAAAAAAAGAAGAACAAGAATCTTTATAACAACTCTAAGGGGCAGTGTATTCACTGCCCCTTCACTATAGTTTTATCTTAATTAAACTACAGTTCATTAATTCTTTATAACTGAAAATTCGGCTTATTATTTAACTGAGTTTTCGTAGCTTTCAATCATTTTCTTAACCATATTACCACCGATCTGACCTGCCTGACGGGATGTTAGGTCACCGTTGTAACCGTCCTTTAGGTTAACACCTACTTCTGATGCAGCTTCCATCTTTAGCTTATTAAGAGCAGCCTTTGCTTCCGGTACATTAATCTTGTTATTTGAGTTTGACATATAAATTTTCCTTTCTTCTCAGCATATTCACTTTAAGAATTATTCATTTATTCTATGAATATTATATTCTTATAGTGAAAGAATACTGAATGTTGTTTCTTTTTCTATCTATATTTTTAAGCAACAATTTCTTGTTGCAATAGTATTGTATGAGTATATAAACGAAATATTAAATGCAAATTTTGTTTTTTATTTTGCAAATTTTTGGGCAAAAAAATAAGGACTTAAAAAGTCCTTAAATTCACAAAATAATAAAATCAATTATTCTTCATCATATTTTCCATTTTATTTGCATGGTGCTTCAGTGCAGAAAATGTTTCATCACTGATAACATGTTCAATCTTACAAGCATCAGCAGCTGCTACTTTTTCATCAACACCCAACTTTTTGAACAATGCAGTAAGTACAGTATGTCTTTCATAAGTTTTCTCAGCTACTTCCCTACCTAAATCAGTAAGAGTAAGGTGACCGTCACTGTTAGCAGTAACATAACCACCGTCTTTCAGCAGTCCCATTGCTCTACTTACGCTAGGCTTTGAGTAACCTAAGTATTCACCAACATCTATAGAACGAACATAAGGGTGTTCTTTACTAAGTACATATATTGATTCCAGATACATTTCGCCTGATTCTTTTAGTTGCATAAATAAAAGCCCTCCTAAAATAAGGTTATATATATTTTAACATATATATATACTTTATGCAAACATTATTTATGCAAATTTTACTTTATATTAACAAAAGCCACCTACTATATGATAGGTGACTTTTGATTTATAAATTTACTTTACATTTACCTTTAGATTTAGAGTTCTAACGCCGTTAACCTTTACCTTTAGGTTAGCAGTACCCTTTTTCTTACCTACAATGAAAATTTCATTTGTTTCCTTAGCTTTTGCTACAAATACAATAACATTCTTTTTGTTGCCTGTGCACTTAATAGCAATGCTTGGTACTTTGCCTTGTACTCTAACTACTGTGCTATTGCCCTTTTTTATATTAACATTAGCTTTTGATAATTTTGGTGCAGAAGTTACAGATATTTTAGTAGTAAGTTTTTTACCATTAGTTAGTGTAGCAGTAACTGTTGTATTGCCCTTATTTAAACCGGTTACAACACCCTTATTGTTAACCTTTGCTACCTTATTATTAGACACTTTATAGTTCTTTACAGTACCATTAATCAACTTAACAGCAACATTAGCACCGGACTTTACAGAATATTTTGAACTTAAAATTTTTGCTAATGTTGGGTCATATACTTTCTTGCCATCCTTATAAGCAGTAAAGTGGATAACATTTTTGCTATCAACCTTATTTAGCAAGGAAATAACCTTAGCTATACTAATATTATCTTCATCATAACAATAACGAAGTGGCTTTACTGTATTATTCTTTACAACAAATAAACCTAAATCATCAGGATACATTGTGTGATACTCAAAAGTATAACCATCTAATTCCATTGTTTTGGATGATGTATCAGGATCAGGGCCTTGAGCACTACCATAAAAGATTGTATTATTACCGACTTTGCCTAAATTGATAATACCGTAGTCAGCATTACTGCTAGGATTTTTGTAGCCGACTTTTTTCATATAATTATAAAATATATCATATGGTGTTTTTTTCTTTGAGGACTCAGTTCTGTCACCATAAACCAAATCGCTTAACAGATAGCTTGACATACTGGTAATTTCATCTGAAGATGCCAGTTTATAAATTTGGTCTTTAGTTAAGTACAAATCAGCATTAGGAAGACCAATGCAATAGTAAGAATATCTGTATTGACCTTCACCTAATATGTCATCAACAATTTTCTTGTCAATTACATTATAGGTTCTAATGCTACCTAAATCAGTAAACCAAGTATCAACATAGATTTCTTCTGTGTCAGTAGCTTCAGCTATTCTTTGCTTTAACTTATCGCTAAACTTACTTGTTACATCTTTTTCTGTTTCATCAGCCATTACAACAACCATTGTAGAAAATACCATCATAATAGCTAATGTGATTGATATTAATTTTTTCATAGAATTACCTCCTATTCCATTACTACATTATAAGATAATGCATAATGTAAATTATAACTTGTACCATTAAGCCTTGACAATCTAATTTTATATATACCAGATGTTCCCGGTTTAATGGCAACAACTTGTTTAGTATCATATTTATACTGTGATGTATAGATATTGCCATTAGGATCGGTTACTCGTAACCTTAATGTTTCTAAAGAAAGGGTTGGATGAACATTACTTACATTCAAAACTATCCTCACCAATTTATTATCTCTCTTAACCGATATTTTTTGTTCTAGTTCAACTGTATCTGTTTTGGAATCTAATTGACCTAAACTAAAATAATTATTATCATGAACCATAATATAAGCATCTGGAGCAAACATAACTCCAACACCATATTTATGATTTACCGGATAAGAAGCACTTCCAATTTTGGAAAGATACCTTTCTGATTTCAAAATATCTTTTCTCCTACAGCTGTTTATAATTACAGCTTTCATTAGTGTTGGATTAGCTCTTAAGTCAGCGCTTAATTGACACATTTGAGCTACTAAACCGGTAACCATTGGCGCTGCATAAGATGTACCGCTTGCACCGTACGGAATTGTTGGCACATTTACATTTACACCATAAGCAGTAATATCAGGTTTAAATGCTTTGGTATTGCTATTACTATAACTAGAATCTTGTGCTAATTTTCCATTTCTATCACACGAACCAACAATAATAGCATTATATGACATTTTTCCTGATGTAACACCTGTATTACCACTATTACCTGCAGATGCAACAACATTAATATTATATTTATTTATAAAAAAATCAAGCCACTTAGCAGTATCACCATATTTACTATAACCATCTGATCCTATACTCCTACTCATATTAATTACTGAACATCCTTGTGATACTAAATATTCAAATGCTGTTTTATAATTATCATTTTCCCCTACATCTCCGGCACTAGCTAAATATAATTTTGCATATGGAACAATTCCCTTGTAATATATTTTACCATCATCATCCTTATATTGTCCAGCTAAAATTTCTGAAACTGTATCACCATGTCTAGGAACAGCCATATCAGAAAAAATATTTTTAGACTGATATCCACCAAATGGTGAATTTGTAAAATATCGTGCTACAGATTTTCTACTCCCATATAATTGATCACAAATTCCTATTTTAACATTACCACCATATAAACCAAATGCATCTCTAGTTGTTCCTAATCCAGTAGGATTTAAGAAATTTCCAAAATTTTCTGGATGATCATAATCATCATATATTGACTGTAAAGATATTTCATCTCTAGATAACTTTTTATCATTCAAATTTTCTTGTAGTTCAGGTTTACAATAAATATAATCAATATCAGATTTTAGTGATAATACTTCAATATCTTTTTTTGTTAAGTACATTTCAACATTAGGAAGAAAAGAACTTGTATAAATCAAATCTTCACTACTATTAAAACTAACCAACTTATTATTATTCAGTTTCTGAATCATTACTTTATTGTTGTGCTTAACAATACTTGACTCAATACTTCTTTTTAATTCAATAACTTTCTGCATTAATTTAGATTGTTCAATATTTTCTTCTCTTGATTTCACATCACCATCAATACCCTTAATATCACTTTTTATATTAAGAGCAATTTCAATCAAATCAGTAAAATCACTACCTAAGCTATCTAACAACTTGGCTTTAATTAAATTGGTATTTTTATTCTCATCTTGTTTAAACCAAACTGATACCGGTATTTTTTCCTCATCATTATCTGATAAAGTGTCTATTTTATTTCTTAACTCATAATCAACTTTTATATCACTCCTATTTTCACTAGCAAATGTGGTCATACAAGTAATACAAGTTACACTAAACACTACAACTAAAATAGTTGCAATCATTTTTCTAAAGTTCTTCATTTATTCTCCTTTTTAAAAATATCTATCACTTTTAAATTAATTTATTATTAATTCCATTATTATTATACAACTATGTAATTTAAAATGATATATTAAATTTTACCAAAATACCATATAATAATTTAGTAATTATCACAAGCAACATATAAATTTAACCAAATATTGTAAACAATATTCGGCTAAAGCGTTTAAAATACTTCATAATTTGCTATTTTTATTTAATAAAAATGAATATTAATTACTTATGTTACAAAAGAAATATCCCCCATAATTTGGGGGATTTCTCTTTACAAGGGGTTATATAAATAAATAAATAGGAGTTGGACATTTTATTCTATGAAAATCACTTTTCATAAACACACTTTATAAACACATTTTTAATAATGATAAAATCAATTAAAAACAAACTTAGTAGTCTGCTTATACTTTTCATTTGCTTTAATAACAGTTGTAGGGAAAATATCCTGATTTACAGCATCAGGGAAACCCTGAGTTTCAAAGCAAATACCTGAGTTTTCTTTATATGCCTTGCTATGTTTACTTTCTGTGAAAGGTACATCAACATAGTTAGCTGAATAAATATGAACACCTTTCTGTGTTGTGTAGCACTTTAGGTTAATGCCGGTTTTCTCACCGATTAATGATGATGCAAGTACAAGGTCATCACCGTTATGATTTAGCACAAACATATGGTCAATACCTTTTGCAAGGCTAATTTGTATATCACTGCTGTTTAGTGCAGTTTCAACTTCCTTAAATTCACTAAAGTCAAATGGACTATCCTTAGTAGGAGTAATCTCACCTGTTGGAATTAGGTTTTTGTTAATAGGAATATAGCTTTTTGAGTTCACTTTTAGTAGGTGGTTTCTAACACTACCACTTGTATCACCGTTAAGGTTAAAGTAAGAATGGTTTGTCATATTACAAACAGTATCTTTGTCAGAAACTGCACCATACTCTATTGTTAAGGTACTGTCATTGTCAAAGGTATATTTTACTTTTACCTTTAGGTTACCGGGATAACCCTCTTCACCATCAGCACTTGTCATTGTAAATACAACACTGTCATTCACAATTTTAGTATTCCATAGCTTTCGGTTAAAACCTACATTGCCTCCATGAAGATGGTTGTTGCCGTTGTTAATAGGCAAAGTATATGCCTTGCCATTTAAAGTAAATTTACCGTTAGCAATTCTGCCACAACATCTGCCGATTGTACCACCAAAGTAAGTACCGTTATTTTCGTAATCTGCAATATGCTTATAGCCTAGCACAACATCAGTTAAGTTGTCATCCTTATCCTTAATCATTAAGGATACAATAGTTGCACCATAGTCACATACTGTTACACTTTCACCTATATTATTAACAATAGTATATAGGTGAGTATTTTCACCTTTTGAAGTTGTTTCAAAATCCCTAATTTCTACCTTTGACATTATTTTCACCTACCTATTACAATGTTTCAATAAACTTCTTAAATGCTTTTTTGCCACTTTCGTTTCTCTTAAATACACCTGCATCTTTAAGTACATTTAAGAATACTTCACCGATTTCTTGGTGGAGAATTTCATCAATATTTTCTTCATTGATTGAACTGTATTTCTCAGTAAATTCATTTACCCAATCAGTATGTTTACTGATTTCTTCAATACCGGAAATATCCTTACCCTTCAGAATTGCATCCTTTAGCATAGCCATTTCTTTCTTTAATCTTGATGGCAAAACTGCAAGTCCCATAACTTCAATAAGACCGATATTCTCTTTCTTAATATGGTGTAAATTTTTGTGTGGATGGAATACACCTAATGGGTGTTCCTCAGTAGTAATATTATTTCTCAGTACAAGGTCAATTACATACTTACCATTCTTGGTGAAAACAATAGGTGTAATTGTTGAGTGTCTTTCACCGTCAGTTTCAGCAAAGATAAAACTATCTTCATCAGTATAGTTTCTCCATTTTTCTAGGATATGTTCTGAAAGTTTAATAAGACTGTCGGTATCTTCACCTGTAAGTCTGATAACTGACATAGGCCATTTTACAATTCCACATTCCACATTTTCGTAACCTGATACGGAAAACTTTTCTTCTACATCAGCTTTATTAAGTGCGAAGTTATATCTGCCGCCTTGGAAATGTTCATGAGTAAGAATTGAACCACCAACAATAGGCAAATCGGCATTTGAACCGATAATGTAATGTGGGAACATTTTGATAAAGTCAAATAGCTTTCTAAATGTTGATGAGTCAATAACCATAGGTGTATGTTCACCGTTAAAAACAATACAATGTTCATTGTAATAAACATATGGTGAATACTGCATATACCACTGACTGTTATCAAGTGTTATAGGAATGATTCTGTGGTTACTTCTTGCCGGATGGTTAATTCTACCGGCATAACCTTCATTCTCTTTACATAGTAAGCACTTTGGATAGCTTGATTGCTTTTGTAACTTTGCCTGAGCAATAGCCTTAGGGTCTTTCTCAGGCTTAGAAAGATTAATAGTAATATCAATGTCACCATATTCTGTGGAGGTTTTCCACTTTAAATCTTTCTTTACTCTATATCTTCTGATATAGTCAGTATCTCTGCTAAACTTATAATAATAATCAGTAGCCTTTACAGGAGAAACATTGTAGTTACTCCAAAATTCTTTAATAACTTCTGATGGTCTTTTTACCATTGTACTCATAATTCTAACATCAAATAAGTCACGATATGTAACTGTATTCTCAGGAATTAGATTTCTTTCATAAGCATAGTCAAGTAGTCCACTTAAAATTTCTTCAAGGTTACTTTCAGAGTCATCAGTAAGTTCTGCATTACTGTCATCGGGTTCATCCATCTTATATAAATCAAGTAACTGATTGATAGTATAGATAGTATCTTCTTTTTCTATAAGACCTGTGTTTAGTCCATAAGAAACTAATCGTAAAATCAAACTATATAAACTTGTTTTCATTGCTAAAACCTCACTTACTGTATCCGTTAGGATGAGTAGAATGCCACTTCCAAGCTGTACTGATAATTGTATCTAGGCTGTCATATTCAGGACACCAACCAAGAACTTTCTTTGCCTTATCACTTGAAGCAATAAGTACTGCAGGGTCACCTGCTCTTCTACCTTCTTCAACAACTTTAATGTCCTTGCCTGTAACTTCCTTTGCTTTTTCAATAACTTCTTTTACTGTAAAGCCTACACCGTTACCTAGGTTGAAAATATCACTTTTGCCACCATTAACAAGGTACTGTACTGCAAGGATATGAGCCTGTGCTAAGTCTGTAACATGGATATAATCCCTTACACAAGTGCCATCTTTAGTGTTGTAATCTGTACCAAAAATGCTGATGTGGTCACGCTTACCGGTAGCAGTTTGTAGGATAATTGGGATTAGATGAGTTTCAGGAGAATGAGCCTCACCGATTTCACCACTAATATGAGCACCACAAGCATTGAAGTATCTTAGTGATACATAATGGAGGTTGTGAGCCTTTTCTACCCAATAGAACATTCTCTCCATTGACTTCTTTGTTTCACCGTAACAGTTAGTTGGATTAGTAGGGTCGGTTTCTAGGATAGGTGTTCTTTCAGGTTCACCATAAGTTGCAGCAGTTGAAGAAAATACAACCTTGTCAATGTTGTGAGCAACTAAAGATTGTAACAACACCTTAGTACCGTTAAGGTTATTATCATAGTACTTAAGTGGGTTTGTCATACTTTCACCAACTAAAGAATTAGCTGCAAAGTGAATTACTGCATCAATGTCCTTTTCATTGTCAAGAACATTGTCAATATCTTCTCTGTTTCTAAGGTCACCCTTATAAAATTTGGCATCCGGATGAACTGCCTCTATGTGACCTGTTTCCAAATTGTCAAATACAACTACACTGTGACCTTGTTCAATAAGTCTATATACTGTATGTGAGCCAATATAACCAGCTCCACCTAAAACCAAAATTTTCATAAGTTTCCTCCTTAAATTACTCTGATACCACCGTATTTTCTAATCTTTAGAATATGACAAGAATTTTCTCCAAAAACATTGTCAATAAATGACTTGTAGCTATCTACAAAGTCATTGTGTACAAATGCCTGAATTGTACCGGCAAAGCCACCACCATGAACTCTGCATACACCGTATGTTCTTAGTAGGCTTTCGCTTAGTGCAAGGGCAATTGACATATTCTGATGTTGTACATCTCTGTTTGTATAAACATTTTGTAGATACTTAAATGATGAGTTACCTGACTTTTTGATTGCATCTAGGAATTCATCAAACTTACCCTTTTCAAGAGCATCAACTGCGTTTTGAACATTCTTTTCTTCTGTAAAGAAGTGGAATGCTCTAAGAGCAGGTCTGTCACCTACTGCCTCTCTAATTTTAGCAAGGTGAAGATAAAATTCGTTTGAGTCACATTCTCTAAGAACTTCCTTGCCCATATAGTTTGCAACTTTCTTCATTTCAGAAGGAATCATTGCATAGTCATCAGTAAGGTCAACATGGTCACCCTTGGTATCTACAATACATAGGCTGTAATTATACTGTTCAAAATCTGTAGTGATTTTCTTTACAATAGGCTTTTCAGGGTTTTTAAAATCAATATTGATAATACCACCAACTGAACAAGCCATCTGGTCCATAAGACCACAAGGTTTCTTGAAATATACATTTTCTGCAAATTGAGAAATCTGTGCAATTTCTACTGAGTCAATTTTCATATCATTGTATAGACCTGAGATAATTGTACCGATAATTACTTCAAAAGCAGCAGAAGAAGAAAGTCCTGCACCAACAAGTACATCACTTGTTGCATAAGCATTAAATCCACCGATTTTGTAGCCTTTATCCTTAAGTCCTTTTAGTACACCTCTGATGAGGCTGACTGTTGTGCCTGCCTCATCATCGTTAATTCTTAAATCGTTAATATCAATTGTAATCATATCGTAACCGTCAGATACAAGTTTGATAATGTTGTCGTTATGCTTTGATGCAATAGCGATTGTATCTAGGTTAATTGAAGTTGCAAGAACTTTACCGTGCTGATGGTCTGTGTGGTTACCACAAACCTCACTTCTACCCGGTGCACTAAAAATTTCTACATTGTCAGGGCAAAAGATTGTTTCGTACTGTTCAATAGCATTGATATATCTTTTCTTCTGATAATCAAGTACATTTTCATCTACATAAACATCTTTAAATACATTGTCGTATTCACCGTTAGATATTTTAGTAATAGCATCCTTAGTGTTAATCATTACTTAGCACCTACCTTTAAAGTATCTTTAGCTGAAAAATGTGATGGTTCTGTAACACCATTTTCGTTAATTTCTGCTGTCATATCAATCTTGCCTTCTCTTCTGGCTGTGATAGTATTGATAATTCTCTTTAGCATATTGTCATGTAGTTTATACTTTTTCTTATATACTACATAAGCGATTAGCATACAAACTGCTGGAACAATGCACATTAAAGCACTGATTGATGCAACTGTTGCAAATGACTGTTCCTGACCCGGAACATACTTTGTACTACCTAGAGCAGCACCGATACCAAGAGCAGTTAAAGCTGCTGTAAACTTAACAATTAGTGTCTGTAGTGAGAATACAACACCTTCGTTTCTAACACCAAGTTTGTATTCACCATAGTCAACAACATCAGCAAGGAATACTGTTGCACAACCAAGTTCAAGACCTGTACCAAGTTTTACAATAACACCTGAGATTGATGTTAGTACAACATTGTTTGGAGCAAATATACCAACAAATAGTAGCATAATCAGACCAAAAGCAGGAAGTATACAAGCAAGTAGGAATGATGTTTTTCTTGAAAGCATCTTAGCTACCTTAGGGAATACAATCAAACCAACAACTTCGGCAATTGATGCACTAATCATAAATGATGACATCATACCGGCATTACCACAAACATATTTAAAGTAATATGTTGCAACACCCATAATGCACTGAATACCAATGTTGTATAGGAAAATTAGTGTAACAGCCCATCTTAGCTGATCATTCTTACCGATAATCTTAAAAATATCTTTGAACTTAACCTTCTGTTCAGGAACTGATTTGTCCTGACCCTTAGGTAGGTTGATAACTGTAATACCGATTGTTAGGATAAATACTGCTGCAATAATTAAAGCAAAACGGTGATAACCTGCTTGGTTAGTTGTGCCACCACTAAGTGCTTCAATAATCTGTACACCAAAACCGGCAATAATTAGTGACTGACCGATACTTGCGAAAATTCTAGGTAAAACTGAAACCTTTTCTCTTTCTTCAGGGTTAGTAGTTAGGTTAGGAATAATTGACCAATAAGGAATATCCATAATTGTGTAAGTCATACCCCACATAATATATGCTGCAGTAGCAAATACACAAAGGCCAACACCACTTAGGTGGAAATCTGTAAACAATACTACAAATACTACTGAGTTAACAAGTGTACCGATTACAAGCCAAGGAATGAACTTACCCCATCTTGACCTTGTATTGTCAACAATCATACCCATAAATAGGTCGTTAAATGCGTCCCATAGTTTTGCAACAAAGAACATTGCACCGATAAATACAGGATTTACTTTGATAATATCTGTAAAGTAAATCATTGAGAATGTGGCAATCATACCGTAAATCATATCTTTACCTAAAGCACCAAATGCAAAGGTATATTTGATTCTTGCAGGAATCTTGCCGTCAAGTCTGCGTTCAGAACTGCGTTTCATAAAAAATCCTCCTTAAATATAAAAAATGAAACTCACCGTGCAAAATGCATAAAAGAAATTAATATTATTAATTATTAATATGCCTTTTGCTTATCTGTTAACTAAATTATATGTTTTGTTTTATAAAATGTCAATAGTTTTAGTAAACAAAATTAAAGTTTATCTATTTTTCACTAAACAACCCTTGCATATTTAGTAAATATTCACTATAATAAGAGTAGAGGTGATGTATTTGGCTACTATTAGAGATGTAGCAAAGAAAGCTAATGTTTCTGTTGCTACTGTTTCAAGGGTACTAAACAATGACACAACACTTAGTACTTCTATTGAAACCAGACAAAAAGTCTTTGCAGCAGCAAAAGAACTGAATTATGTTAAGAAAAAGCGAACAGTATCAGCTCCTACCTGTTCTATCGGCATTTTACAATGGTTCTCATCTAAGCAAGAGATTGAGGACAACTACTACTTCTTGATGCGTCAGGGTATTGAGGACTACTGTTCTAAGAATAATATAAATATTGTAAGAACTTTCAAAACAGATGTTAACTATATGCAAGCACTAAACGATGTTGACGGTATAATTTGTTTAGGAAAGTTTAGTAAACAAGAGGTAGAAAATTTACGAAACTTAAACAGTAATATTGTTTTCCTAGATATGATTGTTGAGAATATTGAAATTACTTCTATCTCACTTGACTTTAGACAAGCAGTTAACGATGCAGTTAACTATCTATATAACCTAGGTCACAAGGATATAGGTTTCTTAGGTGGTATTGAGGAGCTTGAGGATGGTACAGTTTATCCTGATAAGCGTTTATCAGCTTTTGAAAATGCTTGTGAAAATAAAGGCATAAACTACAAAAATTATATTTTACAGGACAAGTTCACTACTGCATCCGGTTACAGTATGATGAAAGAACTTATTGAAAGTGAAAGAGTACCATCAGCAATTTTTGCAGCAAGTGACCCTATAGCTATCGGTGCTATGAGGGCATTACAAGAAAATGGCTACAAAATCCCTGAAGATGTTTCTATTATCGGTTTTGATAATACTGAACTTTCAGGATACACTAACCCACCACTAACCACAATGAATGCACCGGTTTATGCAATGGGTATTTATGGTATAGAGGTTATCAACACTATGTTACATTCTAAGAACAACAAGCTACTTTCTCCTATGAAAATATATATGCCTTGTCCTATTAAAATCAGAAATTCATGTGGAAAGCCACAACAGTAAAAGTATAAGGAAACACCCACCACAAAATTGGTGGGTGTTTTTTATCTCAAACATTCTATAAACAAAGAGAAAGCAAGGTAAAGCTACCTTGCTTTCTCTTTAATAAGTTAATAAAATGAGGGATTTATTTAAAAATATAGTGATAACCGTTGTTATATGCATATTTATGGCCATAGGAATTTTTGTAAACATAGAATGAAAATGGAATTGACTTAATAGAAACACTTTCATCATCATATTCACCATCTGCACCATAGCTAATATATTCATAATATGCAAATGCCATTTTACCGATTTTCTTTACTGACTTAGGAATTACAACTTCATGGAAATGAGTACAATTAAAGAATGCTCTGTCGCCAATATAAACAAGACTATTTGGTAACTTTACATTTTCAAGTTCTCTGCAATTATAAAAAGCATTACTTGCAATATACTTAATATTCTTAACGGTTATACTGTCAGAATTTGAAGTAGATTTGATTAAAGCATTCTTGTAATATAGTACACCGTTCTTCCAGTTAGACTTAGTGTTGTAAATCTTAGTGTTTCTCAATGTATCTGTGCCAAGATAAGTTAGATTACTTGCCATAGTAACATTAGTAAGACTTGTACAACCCATATAAGCCTCATTACCGATAGACTTTACAGTACTTGGTAACTTAATTGTCTTTAGCTTCTTGCTATTCATAAAGCAAGCCTTATCAACAGTTGTTACACTCTTAGGAGCAGTATAAGTTGTTGCCTTCTGATTAGGAGCATACTTAATCATTCTCTTCATTGACTTTGTGAATATTGCATTACCACGAGAAGCAAAGTACTTGTTAGAACCGCTAATAGTAATCTTAGAAAGTTTATTACAGTTATAAAAAGTATTAGCAGTAATTTTCTTTAAACCCTTGCCGATAGTGATATTTGTAAGTTTACTGCAATTAGCAAGGTGAATTCCTGAAATATCTGTAACACCGTCATACACATACATTTTCTTAGTAGCAGTTTCTACACTTGACGGAATAGATTTATTAACAGCACCTTTACCACTGATAGTAAGAACACCGTTTTTGAAAGACCAGTATGTGCTTTTGCCACATGAACCACTTGATGAAGTGGAATTAATATTTATGCTTTTTGCACTTGATGTTATTGGCATTAATGTAAATGCACTTAGAAGTGTAATAACTGCAATTAACATTGCAACACTTTTCTTAAATATTTTCATCACAATATCCTTTCTGTTAAATCAATTTACTTAAGAGTAACGAACTTCATCTTTTTACCGTCACCATGTTTTCTTGCATAATAACGAGAAGCACCTGAATTTTTGTAACCCTTAATAGTAAATGGTACTAATCTGTTAGAAATACCAACTTCAAAATAACTCATTTCTTCAGTAGTAGTTATATTTTCCTGACAACCTAATGCATTATCATCAATAGTTGTAACCTGCTTTGGAACTGTAACTGTTAGAAGTTTTGGACAATTTAGAAAAGCAGAGTCACAGATAGTCTTAAGAGATGTAGGGAAAACAACCTTAGATAGTTTGTTTAGGTTGTAACAAGCTTTTCTTGCAATACCTACTGTACCTGATTTTACTGTAATTGTGCTAACATTCTTTGAAGTAATTAGCCAATTTGAAATGTATAGCTGGTCACCGTTCCAGTTACTTGCATCATTGTAAAGTGATGACTTATCAAACACACCTTTTTGAACATCATATGTTTTACTAGGAATGTTAACAGATTTTAGGTTAACTGCACCACTAAATGCATAGTCTATAATAATTCCAACAGTTGAAGGAACTGTGTATGATGTTGCACTTTTATTTGCAGGGTATGCATATAATATATCCTTGTTTGCATTAAATAAAACATCATCAATAGTTACAAAACTATAGTTACCTTCTTCAACAGCAAACTTAGTTATGTTTTTACAATCGTAAAATGCACCTGTACCAATGTTATATACATTCTTAGGAACTGTAAATGATTCTAGGTTAGAATTTGCAAAACAATTGTATGGGATTTCTTTAATATTCTTTGGTAGTGTAACTGACTTAATACCTGAGTTGTAGAAAGCACCTGTTTCAAGAGTAGTTACAGAATCAGGGATTTCAACTTCTTCTAGATTTTTAGTATTTTGGAATGCATAATAACTGATAGTCTTTACAGTATTAGGAATCTTGTAGGACTTATTTTCTAGGGATGCCGGATATGCTACAAGAGTTTTCATATCCTTAGTATAAATTACTGAGTCAACAACTGAGAAATTTGGGTTTGCCGGGTCAATTGTAATATTAGCTAAATTATCACAACCAACAATTGCATCAGTCCTAAGGCTCTTTAAAGTATCTGAGAAATTAAGACTTGTTAATGACTTACAACCTGTAAAAGCATAGTAGTCGACTGTTGTTAGTTTGTCTGATAATTTAACTGACTTAAGATTTTTACAACCAATAAATGTACCTTCATTAATCTTTGTAACATTTTCTAATGTACCAACATCAGAAATATTTGTATATGCAAAAGCATAATCGCCAACTGACTTTACATTGCTTGAAAGTGCAATGTTATCAATTTTTGTTCTGTAAAAAGCATAACTGCCAATAGAAGTAACTGAACTTGGAATAGTTACTTTCTTTAGATTTGTAAATAGTTTAAAGCAGTTATTTGCTAAACTTGTAACACCGTCTTCAATAACAACTTCTTTAACCTTGCTTTTATCAAACATTTTTGTTGATGGAGCACTGAACATACTGCCTTTGCCGTAAATTGTCATCTTGCCGTTACTGTCAATTTTCCAATTTACATTGCTGACACCACAAGGACCTGAAGTTCTGTTTTTTGAAGTATTAACAGGCTTAAAGTTACATTTAAATTCTTCATCTTCGTAACAAATATCATAGATATTCTTACAATAATATTCTGCTGCTGAACCGTATTCACCGATTAGAGTTTGTTTGTATCCAATATTGTCATAATAGCTATAACCAAAAGCATAAGCACCGATTTTCTCAACACTTGAAGGAATCTTAACTGACTTTAGGTCATAACAGGGATAGAATGCACCTGCTCCGATTGTCTTTAGAGTATTTGGTAAAGTTACATTCTTTACATAACTACGATCAAAAGCATCTTTACCGATACTTGTGATACCACTTTTAATTACAACGCTCTTAAAACCTGTTTTGCCTTTAAAAGCATTTTTCTTAATTTCACCTGTACCTGTAATAGTCAGTACACTGTTTTTCAAAGTGTATTTTGCATTTGTACCACATGTACCGCTTTTAGGGAAATTAGCATATGCATATGGTTGCACCTTGTACTTTGTCTTTGCACTTGAAGTTAAAGGCATAACTGTAAACACACTGCTTACAATCAACATTGCCATAACTAATGCAAAACCTTTTTTGAAAAGTTTCATTTAATCATTTCCTTTCTTGTATAAACTTTTTAGTAATCAGCAGTCAGCAGAATTACCTGTTACATATATAACACTTTTCAACTTTACAAAAGGTTACATAATTTTTTATTATTCCTTAGTAAATCTATATTTCAGGGAACAAAATACATACAACAAAACCTCCTCAGTTCTTTGAGGAGGTCTTTTGCTTATCACTTAATTATTTGATAAGTAAATTTATTTTTCTTTGCATACTTATAACCTGCAGAATTCTTGTAAACTTTCATTTTAAAGTTCTTTGTCTTAGTCATATATTCAAATTCATTTGGGTCATCATAATCAAAGTCATAATAATAACCAAAAGCATAATTGCCAATCACTTTAACTGACTTAGGAACAGTTACTTGCTTTAATAATTCACATCTACAAAATGCTTTACCGTTAATATATTTGACACCCTCAGGAATTGTCACCTTTTTTAAATTACGAGCAGAACTGAATGCACCTGAACAAATAATTTTTGTACCTTTCTTTACAGTAAAGTTTTTTGCTTCCCAATTTGCAACATTTATTAGAACATTACCGTTATAAAGTCCATTAGCCTGACGATTTTCATAACTTTTAAAGTATTTTGTATTATATAGAATATCAAAACCGACATAATTTAGATTTTGGGATAAATTAATCTTTGACAATCTTTCACATTCTGCAAAGGCACTATCCTTAATTTTCTGTACTGAGTTTGACATTTTAATAGTCTTTATATAACCAGAACCCATAAAAGCATTTGTTTCTATTATATTTACACTCTTAGGAACAGTATAGGATGTGTTCTTTTTACCTGTAGTATAAGCAATAAGTCTTTTCTTTGATTTATTAAATAATACTCCATTAACTGTTGTATAATATCTATTCTTTTTATTTACAGTAAATGAAGTTATCTTTCTACAGTTTTCAAATGGATTTCCAACAATATTCTTAACCTTTTCCGGAATAGAAATTTTTGTTAAATTTTTGCAATTGTTAAATGCATAAGAACCGATATAAGTAAGATTTTTTGATAACTTAACACTTCTTAAATTACTGCAAAAATTAAAAGTTTCTTGTCCGATATATGTTACACTATCCGGTATATTAACAGTCTTTAGTGACTCACAAGAACTAAAAGCACTTTCACTGATTTTCTTTAGGGTGTTAGGTAGTTTAACTTGATTTAAATAAGAACAACTTGAAAACATATAATAAGGTAAAGTAGTTATACCCTTACCTATAGTAACCTTTTTTAATTTTTCACAACTGCTGAATTCATCAATTTTTGTAATACCATCTTTGATTATTAATTCTTTTGTATTATCTGTCACTTCATAAGGTATTTTATCTTTAGTAGCAGTACCCTTACCGTAAATAGTTAGAACTCCATCTTTAAATTTCCACTTTGAACTTTTACCACACTTGCCACTTTTAACAGAAGTAGCAGATACTGATGTTTGATTATTTGTTGCTGCATTTGTTGTCAGTGGCATAACTGTAAATACACTACAAGTGATTACTAGTGCCATAACTAATGCAAATCCTTTTTTGAAAAGTTTCATTTAATCATTTCCTTTCTTGTATAAACTTTTTAGTA
>OIYO01000965.1_pt1 | contig 18977 bp, 16 predicted proteins | sample 1588191 | NCBI WGS metagenome assembly OIYO01 (sample SAMN03283275) | human gut metagenome | biome: human-associated habitat; material: feces | host: Homo sapiens | place: Peru | collected 2012 | reverse complement strand
GTGTTCTTAACCAACCTGAGAGTTGGATGAGGACACTCGATTTCTTTTTGCCTTTCTGCGCCTCTTTGTATATATGAGCAGGAATTGTCCAATCTATCTTTAATATACTCTGCAAACATTTTCTGTGTTAGTTTTAAAAATTTTTTCCTTCTGTGATATTTTCATTTTTAAGAAATTTTTCACATTCAACCAGTGGGAGGATCTTTGAAAAATAAAATCCCTGCATCATATCACAATTTATTTTGTCGAGAAAATCTGCTTGTTCCAAATTTTCAACTCCCTCACAAAGAATCTTTGCGCCGGACTCATGCACAAGTGTTATTATATTTGAAAGCATAGTTTGCCGCCTTTCAGATGTGCAAGAGGCAATAAACTCTCCATCGATTTTTACTAAATCAATTTCATTATCATATAAGTCGGCAAAAGACGAAAATCCCGCTCCTATATCGTCAATCGCTATTTTAAAGCCTGCTCTGCGGCATTTGCTGATATTTTCCGAAACCGCCTGTGAATTCTCAGCAATTGAATCTTCGGTTATTTCAAGTACAAGTCGGCTACGATCAAATTTGTAATCGGAAGAAATTTCGGATATGCGGTCGAAAAAATCATTTTGACTGAGCGAAGTCCTTGTGAAATTGCAGGTTAAAAAAAGTTGCCTATACGGTTCAGCACACCAAGCCTCAAGTTGTCGGCATACAGCAGAAAACATTTTGTAATCGTGTGCTATTATTTGTTCGGTTTCTTTTAAAATATTAATATATTCGTGTGGACGCAATATACCGTATTCTTTATCTTGCCAGCGTGACAGAGCCTCCGCACCGCAAATTTTTCCGGATTTATTTTCATTGATAAACTGTAAATACACCCGGAATTCGCCATCGGTAACCGCATTGGCAACATCCTTTCGCAATTTTTCCTGTCTTCTGCTTTGTGTCAAGTGATTTTCACAGGTTATCACTACAGAAGTATTGCTCCTTAGAGCTGCAAAATAACCCTGCTTTGCATTATAAAATGCTGTTTCGGCATTGCAATCAGGATGTTCGCAAAGCCTTGAGACTCCTGCTCTGAAAGCATTTGCCATATTTGGATATAATTCCTGCAAATATAGGTTTAAGCTGTCAATAACCTCGAACATTTTGCTTGCACATTCTTTTTCTGTAGGTGCCTGTATAAGCATTACAAAAACTCCGTCATTTATCCTTGCTGGGTATTCGACAGAGGCAATTTTTGAATTTAAGTGTGCAGCAACATAACTCTCAATTTCCTTAATTGTTTTTTCTCCGTATTCAATGCTTATTTTTTCAACTTCATATGCCAAATAAACAACAGCATAAAGATTTTTAGATTGACGGGATAGCAACTGTTCAAAGGCATAAATATAATATTCTGCATTGCCTATACCCGTCAATTCGTCAATCATCGAATCTTGATTGCTGTGTTTTTTTCTTTTGACGGCAAGAAAACCGCAAATGACAATAAGAAAAGAAATTGACAAAATTATTATTTTTATTAAACGGTTCTTGTTGCTCACATCAGGATTATTATTTGAATTTGCGAGTAAAAACCCCATTTTTTCCTCTTCGGATATTTCCGAAAAGGCATTTCTTATTTTCCCGATAAGTTCAGGAGAGGTAATTTCGGTAAAGCCTATGCAATAAGTTGTATTTTCCCCTTTAGAATAAAACTCTAAAACCGGCAACAGTTCATCCACTTTGCACTCGTCCTGTTTATCGGAGAGTACTGTCAACAATTCAACCTGATTGTTGCGGGAAAGCTCTTTCTGCCGATTTTCGGAAGAAGCTGAAATATAGGTAAATGAAATGCCTGTTTTTTCGGATACAACCTTCAGCATATCGGGAAAAACACCGCAAAAAGCTTTATCTTCCTTACTGTAATATTCAAGCGGATATGCATTGGGATTCCCGGCAACATAAACGGTGTCCGCCTCATCGCCGTCACTTGGTACTGTATAAACAGCGGCATAAACAGGCAACCCGATATTCAATATCATCGCAATAGAAAAAATGCATATAATTAAGCTTTTATAAAACTTTCGGCAATCATTCATACCCTTGCTCCGTCCGCAAATCCGAAATTCTTTTTTCGGCCGAATTTAGCTGTTCTTTAACTTCCTCAAGCACTGAAACGGTCGCTTTGCGAATTTCTTCAATTTGGTTTTCCAATTCGCTTGACCTTTTGTCGGATAATTCAAATTTTTTCTGTAATTCATCGTTAATTCTTTTAAGATCGGTGTTTTCTTGATTTAAACGGGAATTATAATCATTCAGTTCCTCATTCTTTTTATTCAGTTCCTCTAATATATCTTTCTGCTCTTTGATTTTTTGCGCTTCCTTTTGTTCATAGATATAGTTTAACTGTGAAATGTATTCGCAAACATCGTTTTTATTAAATCCGAACAATGCGGTTCTTAAATCCTTAAGTTCCATATATTTCTCTCCTCTTATTTAAAGTTGATTTTTTTGCGTTCAATTCGACCCCATTGCAGTTTTTTCTTGCGATAACCGAAAAAAGCCGTTGCCCTGACCCAAGCCAAAACAAACCTAAGACATGTGATTTCAAAAACACACAAAAGGCAGGCTTTAACCGCGTCTGAAAATGTTACTTTCAAATCCGAAGTATAAATTCTTGAAAAAAACGCCGTAAGCGACAACACACTTCCAAATACTGCATATATAAGGAAAAACAGTACCATAAACGGAATGTTAATCAAATCCATCGCAAAAGCCAAAAGCATTGTCAGAACTCCGAATATTTCTATAAAAGGCGAAAGCAATTCATAAATCAGAAAATATAAATATGAAATATAACCTACCGCACCGAATTTGGGGTTGAAAAGCATTTTTCTGTGTTTAATCATACTTTGAAACAGTCCAAGGTGCCAGCGCTTACGCTGCTTTTTTAAGTCGCTCAGCTTTTCGGGAGCCTGCGTCCAACAAATGGCGTCGGTTGCATAGCATATAGTGTATTTCATATTATTGACCGTACAGTATTCATGCAGCCTTACTACAAGCTCCATATCCTCACCCATTGTTTTGTTATTGTAACCTCCGGCGGCAATTACAACATCCTTTTTAAACAAACCGAATGCACCTGAAATAATAAGCGAGCCGTTGAATTTATCGAACATAATGCGTGACGCTAAAAATGACCGGTCATATTCAAGCACTTGCATACAGGCAATGATATTTTTTGGAAGTTGATATTTTTTCACTCTGCAATTCTCAAGCTCAACATCATTTGACAGCCTTATCAACCCTCCGACTGCAACAACATTCGGTTTTTCTAAAATAGGCTGAGAGATGTTTTTAAGTGAATCATACTGAAGTACCGAGTCTGCGTCCATACAGATAAAATAAGGATAATTAGCGGCGTTTATACCCATATTCAGTGCGTCGGCTTTTCCGCCGTTTTTCTTTCGTATAACAGTAAGCGGCACACGGGTATCCCTTGTTTCATAAATAAATTCCTCGGGCTGACATTCAATTTGTCTGTGAATCGGACGTGAAACACGGTGCATTGAAAATGCGTCAATAACCTTTTTTGCGGTTTCGTCGCGTGAACCATCATCAACTACAATGATTTCGTAAGACCGATAATCAAGCTCAAGCAGGGACTTAACCGTTTCCACTACGGTTATTTCTTCGTTATAAGCAGGGACTACAATGGTAATCGGCACAAAATAATCGTTCGGAAAAAAATTTTAAAGGCATTTTCGGCGATGTGTTTTGTAAAGCTCAGAAGATCCTACCAAAACAGACAGAAACAAAAAGGTTGAATAACCAATCATATAAATAATAAAAAACACACCGACGGCTTTTAGGAATATATCTATTACTTCTATCATATATAAACCGTCTCCTTTTCACCCGAATAATCCCGTTGCAGACAATACTTGATAATTTCCGAAGCATAGCGGTCGTTTCCGTCTATAATATCGCTTAATTCCGAATATGTAATTCCGAGATTTTTCAAACTCGCCGCCGAATTGAGCCGTACATACCAGTTTCGGCTATACAGATTTTTCTTTAAAATATGTACGGTGTTTTCACACGGATATGAACCGAGAGCGGTTGAAGCAATAGCGGCATATTCCCACTTTTGCTCTGAGTTCTCCTCAGCAAAACCGCACAGCACTTCATACGCTTTTGAAAACGGATATTTGCCGAGATATCGGATTGCCGCATAGCGTATTTCATCATTCAAATCCTCGTTTATCAAAAGCGATAATGCAAACTTTTGGTACTCACTGCCTGAAAAGCGCAAATAATCAAGTAATGTCACTTGCATTCCTACTGAAAAATCAAAAAAATTTTCAACGATTTTTTTGCCCAAAGTATTACCGCTGCCGGCAAAATTCAAAAGACCGTCGGATAACAGCTTTCGGTGATAGAATAAATCACTACGGTCTATTGTTTTAATAGCTTTTATAATACAGTCAACATCGCCCGTAGTGTAAAGCGCCTGCATAGCATTTTCACGGCAGTAAATGCTCGGTTCGTTCAAAAGCTTAAGTAAAGCCCCCTCAAGGCTATAAAAGGAACGGTATGCAATTACTCGGTATTTTTTTATAATATAGGGGAAATAGGCGGCTTCAATTCTGTTTCGCTTCATATAATATGCCATAAGTGATATAAAAACCTCGTCAAGACTATGCAAATAATTGCGAATTTCCTGCGGGTGGCTTATATATTCAGCCTCCAACATTTTGTCAAAGGCTATCATATTCCCGACTTTTCGTAATTTCCGGCTCAGATATAGCTTATGGTTTTTGTCAATAGGGGAGCCTGCCTCCGCAGCTTTAAGCCGGAGCAAAACCTCATAACGCAGATTTTTGCTTACTTTTTCCGTCTTTCGTTCGCTTTTGCGAAATAAAAGCGCAGTGATTATATTAAAAATAATCATTGCTCCGCATACAAACAGATAGATATACAGCATTATTTCTACTCTCACGGTGACACCTCTTTGTTCCAATAACTTTGTAATAGATAATAGGAATTCTTAAGCCTTTCGTGATAAGTCACTTTGTTGCCCCACCCCTTCAGTTCAAAGGATGAAAGATGGCAGCGGTTACTGCTTTCGGTCATAATTCCAATATTCATTTTATTGATATTTATAAATTTAATTCCGTAATTTCCGCTGTAATAATCATCGAGGATTTCCATTTTAGACGGATCGGAGAAATTAAGCAGCTGCCACGGCAATTTCACTTCTATATAATCTCCGCTTTGGGCAAAATCGGCAAGCGAGTCAAAGTCGGCAGAATCCGGGTTGGCGTTTCCGTATCTCAGCTTTCCGGTTTCAAATGAAGGCTCACCGAAATTAAAGAGATTACTGTGTCGCTGTTCTTCCGTGACATTGAAAATTTCAAGAATCATATCAATATTTACAAATTTTGAGGAGTTCTTATCGGGAACATTATCAACAAGATAGGTATCAAAGCCTTTAAGATTTTGCGAATAGGTAGATCGCAGTACTTCATATCGTTCCTGAACCATAAGCCGACTGTTGTCTTTTCCATTGATTACAAGGACAAAATCCGCTGCCTTATCAAACTTCAAGCCAAAGTTCTCACAGTAATTACTGCCGGATTTCGGTGTGATATCAATAGGAATAAATATTTTGTCATTTTCAAAATCAAGGTTTTTCTTATAGATTAGAAAATACATAAACCGCTCATCATAACGGATACTTACAGACATATCACCCGATTGTACTACAGGCTTTTCTCCCGACCATTCCGAAATATCTCCGTCTGCATAACAAACGGATTTTTCTTTCCCGGGGTCAAAGGAAAGAAGTCCGAAATACTGCTCGTTTGTTTGATAATCCGACCAATAAGGATTTCGGGTTAAATTTACGGCATACATAGTATTCCAAGTGCGCTTGGACCATTCGTCTTGCCACGAAAACACGCAAGAACCCGCACATCCTGCAGCCATTATATCTTCATAGCACCGAATAAGCGCCTGTCCTTGATCCTTTTCGGACATATTGCCTTGATTTCGGTTCGTGTTTAAATCTCTGTGTGCCATTCCTCTGCCTGTTGAAACACCGAATTCAGAAATTACTACGGGAATTGTATGGTGCGAGGTAAGCATACTTAAGTATGCTCGGTAGGTATTTAATTCTTCACCGTCATAAAACTGAGTTTTGTCGGTGATACCCGAAAAGCTCCAATCGTCGGTCCAATTAAGATAATCGGAATAGTAAGGATAAACATGATATGAGGCAAATTGTCCTGTAAGCAACTTGTCGGTTGTTTTAATATGCTCAACATCCACATAGGCGCATTTCATAAATAAGTTTTTTACAGTTTCGGGATATTTAAAAGGATCGGTTGTCGGCCAATTTGAAAAGGCAATCAGCTTTTGCGTTTTATAGCGTTTTGTTTCATAATCTATCAAATGATTTCCAAGCTTGCACAAAAGCGTTTCAAAAACCGAGGCATTTTCTGCCGTATAAAGATATTCTCCTTTAAAAGACGTATACTCCGTCATATTCTTATAGGTTTCATCTGTATAGGCTACCGTAATATCGTCCCATTCAACACCGAGAATATAGCCGATAACCCACTCTGAAACATCCTTGCGGTATGTTCCGTGACCGGCGCTGGCAACGCGCCCTAAGGAAAGCTTTTTCTTTCCGTGAATAACATCAATCATGGTAATGCTGTCACGGGAAAAGGTGGTGTAAAAGTCTTTATCATAAGCGTCTCTGTGGGAATTCTGAACATAATCGTTTACCCACACTCCGTGAATCATATAAAGAGGATCCGGATTTTGATAGTTATATTCATAAAATGCGTTATAAAAGGTATCGTTCTGAATGGTGTAAACACGAATAGTGTTAGCACCCATTTCTTTTATATATTTAAACCATCTCTTATAGGTCTCTTTGTCTATGCTGAAATCCGTAGACCATTCACCCGGCTCGCCCGAGCCTAAGTTAACGCCTTTTATTTCAAATTCATTATATTCTTTTCCGCTGTTAAGCAGAATTTTGTTTTCCTTTGTTTTTACAAAGGTTTTCACTTCTTTTGAAGGGTTAAGATCGATATATACTCCTAAACGGTAGTAAGCGGCATCAACACCGACAAATAAAAGAGCAATACATAAAACAATAATAATAAATTTTTTCATATATGCTCCTTTCTAATCTGTTACCTCGGTGTATTTCTTGATTTTTGATGACGCACTGTATTGTTTAAGTGTTTCAATGTTATCGTCAAGCCAAGCTGTACGCACACTGAAAAATGTTTTTAGCTGCATTACTGCCTCGTCATACGAATGAAGATTTCTGCCTTCGGGTTCAAGAAGAGTATCGTCGCCGAAAGATGAAGACCACCGCTCGTTGTTACGCTCTATCGCAGGTCCCAGAAAATCAATTGCCCCGTCTATGTATTCCTCTAGATATTTATCGCTGAACACGGTTTTGCGAAGTGACTTGTACTTGCTTATGACCCTTTCGACAAAATCTTCATCTTTCATCAGCATACCGAACCATAATTTGTTTTGAATTTCAAAATGCTGTACCGTCATAACGCTTTGTTCTTGATAATTGTCACAAGCATTATTAAAGTCCCAAACGCACATCTTGTATTTTCCGCTTGTATCCTTATAAATATAGGTGGAATAAGATCCGGCGTCATAGTTTACAACAAGCTCTTGAATGATAAAATACGAGACTAACGAATCAACATCAATATAATTTTTATAGCCGTATTTTTTGTTGTTGAAATCATATGAATAAAGCGCCTTTTCAAAGCGTGAGAAGTCGGTTTCAATAGATCTTTTAAGCGTTTCGTTCAGTTTCTGCGGTCCGGGATATTCAACCTCTAATTTTAAATCCCTGCCTGCTCTTAGAGTATATTCAGTCAGGTTATTTACACGGTCGGATTCAATGTCGTTTTGTCGGTCCAATCTTAAAAGGTAACCGGTGTAGGTATTATCCTTAGCGTCAACCGACATATTAAGCCTTGCACCGTCTTTGCCTGCTGTAATCAGCTCGGTCAAAACATATACTCCTTCATATTCGCCGTTGATAACAACCTCACAAAAACGCACATTCGGCGCATAGTCCATAATTTCTCCCGATAAGTTATACATCATATAGTTGCGTATCAGTGTTTTATCAAGGTAAGGCCCGTGCAACACCCAGTCTTGGTGTTTATCCATTCCGAGCAGTGACTGAGGATTATTGTTCCCATTCTTATCAATAAGCTTAATGCGATAACCTGATTTTTCAAAAAATCTCGAGCTGTTACCGCGCACATGAATAATTACATCGCTTGAAACCGTAGATTCATCGGAAGTATGATTATATTCGGATTCCGAATCCATAATCCGCATAGAGGCAGTTATTCGGTCGCCGCCGTCGGGAGTGGTAGAAAAACCTATGTGTTTTCCGTTTTCGTCTTTCATTCCTTTTCCCGGTATTTCCTGACCGTTTGTATCAATAGAAATAAGCGGGAGGTGAGCGCAAAGCTCGCCGTCATTATGGGTTTGCTCGCATTTTTGTTTTGGCACATAAGATAAATGCTGATGAACGCGTTTTTCGGTTGTAAGACCGAACAGCAAATTCCAATTAAGTGAACCCACAAGCAATATTGCAATGCACGCAATCGCCCCGATAAATTTATATTTCATCTGAAATTTCTCCGTCAGTTGGATATTTCATCGTTCTGCATTACCAAATTAACATATTCTATATTTTCAAGTTTATATATGCTGTCAGTAATATTAATTTCGCCTTTTTCTGCTTTTCTAACCATTTTTTGCGTCAGCTCATATATTAACTCTACGGTATCCTGAGTAGTGTTTTCTACTCTTAGAATTGCATTTCCGGAAAACAGCTTGTAAACCTGCGATTTAATCATGGGCTGTTTGGCACGGTCGGCGCGCACTATTAAGAGAATACGGTTATCGCTTTTAATACAACCGAGAATAAATATAACGAAAAAGGTAACCGCACTGCCTATTGATGCTACCAAATAATCCCCGACACCGCAGCAAATACCTATTATGATTGCCCAAAAAATATATACCGTATCACGGGAATCTTTAATAGCTGTTCTGAAACGTACAATAGACAATGCTCCGACCATACCGAGGGATAACGCTATGTTATTTCCGATAACGGTCATAACCGTGCCTGTAAGCACCGTCAAAATAACAAGCGAAGCATTAAATTTTTTGCTGTAAATAGTCCCTCTGTGCGATATTAAATAAGAAACAAAAATAAACATTCCGAGAACTGCGGCTGCGGATATATTCATTAAAATTTGTTGCCATGTCATATCGCTGGGGTTAGTAAAAAGACTGTAAATTTTTTCTCTCATTTTTTATTCTCCTATAATCTTGTTTGATAACCGTTCTGTCTGGCTAAAACATATTTACTGACTGAAAGCTCGCTTCTGTTAACGGGATTTATCATCCGCTTTATATATTCAAGCAAAAAACCGTTGAATTTCACCTCAAGCACCACATTATATGGGTCGAGCACAGGATTCATATTCAGATTTTCGCCGAATAAATCAAAACAGCTTTCCGTAGAAACAATATGATTGTCGAAGGTTACTCTTATTTTGTTTTCTTTTGCGATATAAGCCTTACGATTGTATTCCACAATGGTTTTCGGCAAATAGCATTTGGTATTCATCAAAGCATAACATTCGGCGGCAAAGGGCTCGGAATATGAAAGCAACGGAGAGTAGTCTCCCAAAGTCAGTCGAACGGCGTCCTCGCGTTTTAATTTAAGCGAACGCTTTAGCTGATTTGCCCCTTGCTTTTGTTTTATTTCAAGCATAGCGTAATCCGCTTTCGGATCATAACAACGAAGCCGTATTTTGCGCCGCAGCTCAACGCCCGCCTGCTTTTCAAAATAATCCCGATCGTAAACAGTGTCAAAATAAAGGGAACGGATTGTGTATCCGTGAGTGCCGTTATGCGGATCTGAAAGCATAATATTTCCTAATTTGTGCGATAGTGAAATAAACTCGTCAATACTGATTAAAAACTTTTTTTCTTCTCTTAAAACACGGTTCAAAAAATCACCTCAATAAAAAAAACTGACCGCACATTTCGGGTGCAGTCAGTCAATCATACGGAAATTGCCGGTTAGACACTTAACTTTGCGTCCCTGCCTTTCGACAGGTTTGCCTGTATTTTTTATCATTATAGCAAACTTTAATATCAAATACAAGAAAAAGTTTTTTTATGGTTCGTTTGTAGGGTCTTTTTCTATATTTACAAATGCCCGAGCGTTTATACGCTTATGTTTAAGCGGTTTTTTGTATACATCAAATTTTTCCGTAAAATAAACTCCTTTTGACATATACAGTCATAACAATTTAAGTTATTTGAATATTATTTTTTGCTTAGCGTTTCGAATTATTTGACGCTTACTTTTTTCGGTTCTCTCAACAAGCTTAGGTTGCTTCGTGTTTTGATTGAGCGCAAAAATACATATAAACGCCGGCTGTCCAGCCCATCATTTTCGGGGCATTATAATCCGCGTTTGCAACCTTTCCCGTCAGTCCGTCATACTTTTCCCAAAGGTTTCCCGTTTGGGCAAAGTTTTCATCCAAAAGCTTTATATAGGTTTCCGCGACTCTTTCAGCTAAGCTGTCAAAACCGTAATTTTTGCAGGCAGCGTATGCAATATATTGAAGTGGCGCCCACACATTGGGATAATCCCATTGAAGCGAATAATCATACTCGCCCGGCACGCAGGCGGAAACGCCGTATTTGAGGAAAAGCTCGTTCTTTAAAACCCCAATAGCCTTTTCGGGAGTATCGTCAAGCTTAACAAATAAAGGATAAAGCGATGCGGCGGAGACTACGGGGCTGAACCTTTCCTCCTTATAATTCCAATCAAGGAATATTCCGCGCTTATTATCAAACATAATTTCAAGCATTTTTTCCTTGCGGCGGGCGGCTCGCCGATGGCGGGATAATAAAGCCTGTAGCCGTATTCACACTTAAGCAGATCCATAACAGCAAACACACCGTCAAGCTTATCCTTAGGTACTGCGTGGCAAGCGATAGGATACCAGTTTGCAGGACCGTAGGGTCTTTCCTTGCCGTCGGGGTCACAGTCCGAGAAAAGCCATTTTCCGTCGTCGTTAAATACGCTGTTGAAATATCCTTTTTTATTAACCGCGTGCTTGCAAAGGTTATCCTTGAATTTCGGAATAAGCTTTTTGTATTCCTCTGTTTTTTGGGTATCGCGGTTTAATTTTTCACAAAGCTCCGCCATATAGCCGAGACCCAAAATCACCTGACAGGTAAGCATAACCGATTCTCCCCTGCCCTCAAGACCTGCAAGGTTAACGGGGTCGAGCCAGTCGCCGCCGCGGATTTTGCAAAGACCGTGCTCGCCGATATTTTCCAGTGAAATATAATACTCCAAGGCCTTTAGCATATGCTCCCAAACAGTCGACTCTTCATCGCTGTCAAGCCACGGTAGCTTTTCATCAATTACCGCGGTATTGCCCGAATAAGCGATATATTTATAGAACAGCTCAAGCACCCACGCACCGCCGTCGGCATAGGGTCTTAAATCGTGCTTGCCCTTTCTTCCCGCCGCGGAATACTGACGTGGGAACCAACCATCGGTTCTCTGACAGGAGAGCAATGTTAAAAGAACCTCTCTGCAGCTCTTTAAGTCGGTGTAGACAATGGCGGTATAATCGTTTGCGCTGTCGCGCGTGCCTCTCATTCCGCTCGGCCAGCCGCGGTCAAGCGAGGCTACCCAGCTCATTTGAACGGGAACCCAATAATTCATATAATAATTGAAAAGTTCATCGGGAGTTTTAACGGTATTCATAGAGCAAAGCTCATCGTAATACCTTTTTACCTCGGCTATTCTGTCGGCATAAACGGTATCGTCAAACCACGCAAGAGCCTTTAAGGCGCTTTCCTTATCCGCCATGGAGCCGTCCGCCCGGTTTGATGGCATCGAAAGGGTCTGGGTAAGCGTTCTTTCCTCGCCCGCCTCCAAATGCCATGAATATTCTGCCGCATAAACAGGAGGATAGACGTAAATCTGTGCGTCGTCGCAGTATTCGCCGTAGCCGTTTTCGCGTTTTGCGTGTCTTTCAAGATTGCCCGGCACAGCATATTCGGGGCAGTATGCAGAGCCGTCCCCTATAAACTTTTCAAGGCTTAATTCAATGTTGTCGAGATTTTCAAGGTCTGTAAGCATAACCATTGTGCGGCGCTTTGACTTATCGCCCGCGGGGTTAAGCAGTTGAGTCCAGAAAATCCCCTTATTCTGCTCGTTGCCGAAGCCCGTTCTTAAATACCACTCGTTTTTGTCCCACGGGGCTAACTGCGCCTCGTTGCAATAGGGAATCATAAAGGGCTTAAGCTTTAAATCCGCCGCGCTTTCGCCGATATTTTTAACAGAAAGCTTCATAACGATTTCCTTGCCGTGAAGCGGTATGGCAAGCTCTGTTTTAACCGTAAGCCCATTATAATCAAATTCATAAACCGCCTTTTCAGGCAAAAAGGTGACGGACGGGCTTTCAGGCTCCGCCTTGCTGTTTTTGCCGTTGATTTGAGGGCGGAAATAATTGTTAAACGGTTCCTCTGCATCCTTTTGAATCCAAACCAGCCAGCTTGAAAATTTCTGTCCGCTCTCACGCTTAAAGAGCATAACGTCAGCGGGAGGGTCTGCCTGAGCATATACGGGACCGAACTGATCGACCTTCATTAAAATAGCGCGGTTCTGATAGATATATTCCCAAGACGAGGGAAGATTTAAGGATTTAATTTTAAAGCCTGCGGTATTCGGGACAAACTCGCCCAATACCCTGCCGTTTTTATCTTTTATCGGTCCCATACAATCAACCTTTTCATCTTATTTTAAAGGAGTGTTTATAACTTCGTTCGCAATTTCAAACATTCTGCTTTCAAGGTTTGTCCAGCGGCTTTCGTTTCTTTCGTCTAACAGCCAGTCAAGGCTTTCACCCTTGTTGCCGAAGGAATACCAGTTATAGCAGGTAAGACCGCCGGGGTGCTCCTGCTCCGTTAAAAGCTTGTAGCACATATTCAGATGATTAACAGCGTGCTCTTGACCGAAACGGTTGTCAATCGACCAGGTGCAAGGCACAAGCCAGATATAAACATCATCTCTGCCCACGCGGCGCTTCATCTCGTTAAGTACGTTTAAATGCTTGTCGTAATCCGCAGGGTGGTATAAATCAAAGCCCACATCGGTGAAAAAGCGGCAGCACTGCGGGTTGATTAAATGCCCCTCCTTGCCGAATTCGGGGTCGTTTGAGCGTGGATGGGAGCCCTCGATCAGCTCGTAATAGGAGAAGATCGCCCGCTGGCGTTTTCCGTATTTGGCGTATTCTTCCGCCACCTGTTCGACGATTTCATTGGTGCTTTGCAGCATCGGCTCGTCATAATCGAAACCGATCACAGCGTCCCAGATTCCCTCGTCTTTGAGCTTTTGAACCTTAGCCGCCACATTTTCACGCCAACCGTCCTTTATTCCGTAGGTCAGCGTGCCATTGTCGTTGTTTGAATACAAGCCTATATTCTGCACGTAAACCCAGAATTTTCCGCCCGCGGCGGCGATTTTTCGCATTCTGTCATAGTCGTCGCCGGGGAGCTGAAAATGATTCATAAAGCCCATATCGCAGTACTTATCTATCATATCGACCTTTTTTCTCGGATTCCATGCGAAGTGGTAAATTTCAAAGCCCAGCGCCTTATCTGCGGGAATATTGCTGTTGATTTTCATAACCTTTTACTCCTACTCTTTCGGCAGAGGCTTTAAAGATATTTCGCGGAGCTCTCTGCCTATCTCAATCACTCGGTTTTCAAGTCTTTCCCACCTGTTGCGGTTAGCGGTGTGGAAATGGTAATCAAGCGCCTCATTATGTATTCCCCACGAACGCCATGTATAGCAGAACAGCCCGCCCGGATATTTGCTTTCAAGGAGAATTTCGCGGCACATTTCAAGGCTTTCAAGGCATAAATCCTCGGTATATTCGGAATTCTCGCCCCGCGTCCATGTGGTCGGAACCATCCAGAGATAAAGATTATCCCTGCCGAGCATTTTAAACATAATCTCGTTTAACTCTCTGAATTTTTGCGGTTCGGGTTTATCGTATAAATCAAAGGCCACGTCGGTGAGGTATCGGCAGGATTCAGGCGTTATCAAATGCACCAGCGCGCCGTACTCCGGATCGCTCGCAGAAGAATTGCTGCCCTCTACTATCTCGTAGTAGGAGAATATCGCAAGCTGTCTCTTGCCGAAGCCCGCCATAAAGCCCGTAAATTCCTCAAAGACATCGGTTTCAACCTTTAAAAGCGGCTCATCGTACTGAAAGCCGATTACAGTATCCCAAAGTCCCGCCTGCTTTACGCCGTCTACAGGAGCGGTTATCTCCTCGCGCCAGCCGCTTCGCAAAAGCACCCGTCTTTTGCCGTTTTCCTCCACAGAGACAAACGGCTCGTAATACACCCAGGTTCCGCTGCCCATTTCCTTAATACGGTAAAGATGGCTGTAACAGCTTTTATCAAGGCGGTAAATGTAAAAATTCATATAGTCAAGCCGCTCCTGACGGTCGCACTGGACGCGGTCGTCGCCGTCAAGTGCAAAAGTCTCCGAATCAGCAATGCGGCGGGAGTCCATACCGCCCTGAGCAAAGTGATAAATGCCGAAGCCTACCTTATCGGAGGCATAAAGCGTTCCTTCTTGATTTAATTTATTCATAATATTTCTCTCCTTACTTTTCTATCATATAAAGCTCAACTGAGAATGCCTCGTAATCGCATTTTTTATACGGAAAACGCAGTCCCGCGTACATAAGCGCACTGCCCGAAAGCGGCTTTCCGTATTCTTCACCGTTAACAAGAACGCGGTAAAAGCCCTCCTCGCAAAGTCCCTGCATACGGACAATAAACGGAATGGAATTATTATGGGCGAATTTACGCATAATCCCCGTAAACGCCTGTTTTTTATCCTCGGATACATAGCTCCACGCGGCGATATTACCTTTATATGGGTCTGTCAATCTGAAATACTCGCCCTTTGAAAACAGCTCATAATGCGCCTTGTAAAATTCTGTTTGACGCGCAATCTCCTGCTTTTCTTCATCGCTCAGCGCTCCGACGTCCAGCTCATAGCCGAACGCGCCCGTCATGGCGACCACCGCGCGTGTATTAAGCGGGGTGCATCTGCCGTTGGAGTGATTGGGCGAGGGTGAAATATGCGCCGATATTGCCGACAAAGGATAGGCAAACGAGGTGTTGTATTGAATGAGTATACGCTCGGTCGGGTCGCTGTTGTCGCTTGTCCATAGCTGGCTCGGCTTTGACGGCACTGACTCGGTTTCCGCTCTTTCTTTCCGCAATTTAAGCGCCCGATTCCCGATATTCAGTTTTTCGCTTGAAGAAAATGTTTCGGCTATGATGGATGAATTGCTGCCGATATATTCCGCAGACGGCAACGATTTTTCGGTGATTTCGTATTTATATCGTTTCTTTTCGCTTATCAATCCCGATTTTAAGCTTGACCACGAAAAAAATGCTTCTTTTGAGCATATGATAACCTATATTAAGGATAATTTACAGTCGGACATATCAATTGTTAAAATGGCGGATTATTTCAATATCAGCACTTCTCAGCTTTTCCGCGATTTCAAAAAGTACTCAAGTATGTCCCCGCAGCAGTACATAAAACAATACCGCGTATTTTACGCGGCGCATTTGCTTTCCACAACCGATTTAACAATAAGTCAAATTTCGACACTTTCGGGCTACAACGATATTTGTAATTTTTCAAAACAGTTTAAATCCATCTACAACCGCTCCCCCGCCGCCTACCGTAAATATATAAGCGTTCATTCTAACGTTGTATGGAAGTTTGAGCATTCCCCTGGCAGCAATGAATAAACTATTATATAATATTGCATTGCCCGTTATAGTTTAGCGTGGTAAACCGCAAAGTATATTCGTGTGGTGTCAAATTTGACTGTTTTACCGATTAGTCAGGTTGTGACTGTTTTCTTCCCGGCAGATTGTTGAAATCGCCCCTTTTTCAGTGGTTTCTAACCGCCCCCTGTCTTGTGTGGAGAAACCAAAAATATAAAAGAATAAGCTCGGAAATGACCGAAGCCATTTCTTTGTTTTCTTCCAAACGAGGAGATTTGCCTTTATCGGCAAGATTGCTTTGGTATTTGTTTTCCGAGAACTCCGGTTCGTATTTATTCGTATCAGGGTTCTTTCCTCTTTCTATTTCTCGATAAACGGTTGAAATGTGAAGGCTGAGAGTGACAGCAATGTCTTTCGCCGACTTGCCCATTGCAAGGGAATCTGCAATGACCTGCCGCTGTTCCCGGCTCAAATGCGAATAACTTCTGCCCATTTTATCCTCCGTTTATTACGATTGATTTGAAAGGGATTTTAGATATTCCTCGACATTCAAATAGTTTATAGCATCCGATACATTCTTTTCCCCTCTGTATATTACAGCCTTATTCGTAATTGTACCGAAACGATGCTCGGTTTCGGCACACTTTTCACTGTTTACAAGATGTCTGTACTGTTCGGGTACAACCTTTTCGCTGTACTCGATTTCAAAGATTTCACAGGTTAATGCTTTTGGATCGTGAATAACCATATCAAATTCGCCTACGGCAAATTGAAGCTGAAAAACCTGCTTATCGGGATTTGCAAGCTTTGTTTCAAGCAATACAATATCCTCCATCATTCGCCCTTTGATTGTGCTCATAACACGCTCGAGAACGCGATTACGTTCTACAATAGAAAGCAAATTAAACTTTTCGTCAAGCAGCAAAAAATTTACAAGGGCTTCCGTTTGCGCATATCGCAGTCCGGGCTGAGTAATAACGGTCTTTTTGCCGGCATCACTTACATTCGGAAAATGGAGCCGGTCAATTTCCATAAGCAAGTCAAGCAAAGACAAATACTCCTTGATCTCATATGCGTGGTCATCATCAACTTCAACCGTTTGTTCCTCTTTTTCAAGAATATCAAGCATAGTCTTGATTGACGAAATAACAAAATCACGGTCAATATTGTCCATCAGATCAATCGGGTTTGTTCTGTCTCTTAAAAGATTGCTCGCAGCACTTGACAAGGTACTTGACTTAAAAGTTCTTGTCAAAACTTCCTTTGTAAATCTATGATTGAGATCCTCAACCGTGCGATTGATTGCACTTGTAAGCTCTCCTTTGCTGTAAAGCTCGTAGAGCTTGCGGAAATGTCCGCCATCTTGATAATACTTAAGCGAATGTTGTATATTGCGGGCAATAGCACTGTCGATATATTCATCCGCGCTTTTTTTAGTTGCAAATGAGGATTTCTCATTGTAGTTTATTCCGCCCATACTCATTGTGCCGCCGTAACGAATAAACTCGTCTATACCTTTTATTCCAAGAACATTCTCAAATTCACGATAAGAGATGAAAGTGGTATGCAGCATAATGCAGCGGTCATACAACTGTTCGTACTCAGTGAAAACAAAGCCGAGAGAATCTGTGCCCGAAAGCACTATTTTCATACCGCTGCTGGCATAGATATCAGAAAGCAACGCCGCGCCCTCGATAAAATCCTCCATCAAGGTAACTTCATCTATGAAGATATACTTATAGCCCTGTTCCTCAAGATATCTTAAATCAGAGTTGACATCGGATAAGGTATCCTTTGAACCTATTTGAATAAATGCAGTCTGATTTTTCTGCTCATCCGTCATTTTCAGAATTGCCTGACGAATCATGGTTGTTTTGCCTGTTCTGCGCAGACCGTAAAGGATGAACACCTTATCCTGCTGCTCTCCGAAAACATAATCACAAAGTGTGCCAAAACACTCTCGCGTAATGTATTTCTTTACCGGAGCTGCAAAATGACGAAGCCGATCCCCTGTTCGGACATAGTTTTTGAACTCATGCTCCACGCGATTTTTCCTTACCGGTTTAGCACGAGGAACAGATATCTTTAGCTCTCTGAGTTCTTTTTCAAGGGTTTTACGCTTTTCAATTTTGGCGCGAAGCGGCTCAACCTCATCAAAAGAAAGATATATCTCGTTTCGTTTTCCTCCTACGGTATAGCGATGATAATAATACTCCTTGTTTCGTATCTTCTTTTGAGCTATGGAACCCGGCGGCAATTCGGAAATCTCACGCTCAAGTTCAGCTATACGCTGCATAATATCGTTTTGCTCCATAGAAAACACTTCCGTCACTATGTTACCCCAATTATACCCTTTTTATGTTCTGGTGACAAGAGGGATAGCACCGATGACATACAGATTTCAGAATTATTGAAGCGTATCTTTAAGATTATAACTGAAAGGAAAAATAGCTTAGCAGATTCCATCAAGAAGCAGAAATGCGCAACGAGCTATTGCACATTTTTTCGGAAATACAGAAAAAGCTCCGACTCGTTTTATCGAATCGGAGCTTTTGGCTGATATTTGTTCTTTCTTGATTACACGAATTTAGGTCACAATTTTATCTGAATTATGCCGTTTTACGGTGTGTTTTTTCGTGTTACGATATCCCGCAAACCCGCTTAAACACTGGTTTTTTGATATATCAGGCCTGCTAAGAAACAAAATATTCGGTTCATACCCGAAAAAACTTAAATATCAATTTGATTACTGTTATGCCGCAAAAAGCATACGCAAAAATTCATAAATCGGCAAATGTTATAGCATAGCGTTAAGGTGTTGTAAAGAATCCAATCAAAAAAAATATATGGAAACACCCAAAATTCTAAAAAGCATAACGGAAAACGTTTTTGTCATCGGTTTAGATGCAACACAATCAGCATTATGTGACCGCCGCCGATTTCGGTGGCTTTTTCATAGTATCAGCCGCATATTCTCCATACGGTGGCGGTGTCCCGTTCCGGTGGAGATAATATAAATTCTTGTGGTGTTTATGCTTGAATGACCGAGAATATCTGCAAGCTTGG
>OIYO01000961.1_pt1 | contig 19095 bp, 17 predicted proteins | sample 1588191 | NCBI WGS metagenome assembly OIYO01 (sample SAMN03283275) | human gut metagenome | biome: human-associated habitat; material: feces | host: Homo sapiens | place: Peru | collected 2012 | reverse complement strand
GGCGCACCCCTTTTGAGGTCTTTTTCGGTGTTGCACTTGCTTGACAATCTACCATCCCCCCTTGACCCCTTCGCGCGATTGAGTTGGTCTCACTCCCATGCTCTGCCCGCGTGTTTATCCTCTTTTTCCCTTCCCTTAATCGTAGTCCGGGAGCGGGGGGAAATCCCGCCCAGACAGCTGCATCAATTCACCTATCGTCACCGGGCGCAATCCCTTCACGTTGATCCAATTATCCAGCGCCTTATCCAGCACCTCCGCCGTATGATACCCATTGATATGGAACTGCACCACGCACCCGCTTGTCACCCGGTCGCTCGTCACGCGGTACACCATCTGATATACCTTATCCTTATACGCGTCCGACCAGTCGCACGCGTCAATTGCAAACAGGCAGTCCTCTACGCCTTCCGCGCGGGCAATGGCGGTGACGATGCTGTTCGTCGCGCCCAAATGCGCACAGAACAACCGCGGCCGTACGCCGAAAGTCTCTTCGCACAGCTCGTTCAGCTCGCGGATGTTCTCCTGTACACGCGCGTAGGAGACTTCGGTCATGTTGATGAGGTTGTTGCCGTGGCTGCCAAGCTCGTGGCCCGCGTCAATGATGCGCTGGATGCGCTCCGGGTTGCGGCGCACGAAATCGCCCGTGACGTAGAATGTCCCCTTCACGCCGTATTTGTCCAGCGTGTTCAACATGTCAGTCAGCTGCTTTTCTGATGCGCCGCTGCACACAATCATCACGCCGACAGCGGGTTCAGAGGGGGTCAGGCGGGTGACGCGCGGCAGGCTGATGTCCGAGAACGCGGCGAAGGAATCCGTTTCGTTCACTTTCTCGCCGTCCAGCCAGACGGACAGCTTGTTGCCGCCCAGCATGTCCTCCGTCACATAGACCGAGAAGGTCAGGTCGTAGCGCGGATTGCGCCAGAACGCACGCTCCAGCACTTCGCCGCGGTGATTGCGCAGCTCCAGATACTTCTCCGGCACGGTTGCGCTGTTTTTGTTCTTGCACGATACGGTGATTTTGATTTCGCGGTCGAGATACCCGACGTAGAATCCACTCTTGAACGTGACAATCGGCGCAACGGCGGGGGTTTTGTCCTCTTCGTTCTCCTCCGCGAACGCAGCGCCGCCCAGCAGCATCAGCACCATCAGCAGCAAACTCAGCAGTTTCTTCATTTTGTTACTCCTTTTTATCCAACTTCCATTCATGGAAGCAGTGTTTGTAAATGGAAAGCTGATTAAACCTGCGGGCGCACAACCACCTGTGCGCCTTCCGGCACCAGCGTCGGTTCAACCACGAACCCCGCCGGGACGGACAAAATCCGCAGACTGTCCATGTCCTCCAGAATCCGCTGATTGAACTTCGTCACGCGGCAGCCCTCGATGAACGCGGGGATGATGAGTTCCGTATCCGAACCGATGTACTCGATGACCGAGTAGGTGCTGCCCTTTTCTGCCTGTCCCAGATACGAGCCGACGATGAGCGTATCGCCCTCTGTCATCAGCCCCAGCCCGACGCGCAGGTCACGCGCATAGGCGCTGAAGGGGGCGGGGAGGGTCAGCGCGTCCAGCCGGGAACAGCCCGTCAGCGCGTCATGCCCGATTTCGCGCACGGTTGCGGGGATGGCAAGTGCCGTCAGGTGTGTGCAGCCGCGCAGGGCTTCGTGGTCGATGCGGGTCAGGGTGTCCGGGAGATTCAAGAATTCCAGCGATGTGCAGTTCATCAGCGCCTGCATGGGCAGGACGGTCAGCGCGTTTGGCAGGTGGACGCTATTCAGCGCGGTGCAGCCCGAAAGGACAGCGCCGCCGACGGTTGTTACTGAATCGGGGAACGCGACTTCGCTCAGCGCGGTGCAGGACGCGAACGCGCGGTACTCGATGGTTTCCAGCCCGTCATTCAGCGTGATGCTTGTCAGCGCCGAGCAGCCCTCGAAGGCACTGCCGCCGATGTGTCGGAGCGTTTTAGGGAGCGTGACGGCGGTCAGGTCGGTGCGCATGATGAACGCGCACAGCCCGACGCTCACAACGGGGAGGCTGTCGAGCGCTTCCGGGAGGGTGATTTCGCCGCCTTGCCCGTAGTATTCCATGATTTCCGCGCCGGTGTCGATGACGCGGTAGGTGTAGTCACCGCATTGCATGGTGTGTACTTCCTCATTATAGTAGTATGGATTTTGAAGCTGATTTTTTCTCCATAATGGGCTTTAGAGCAGCAGCCAGAGGGCAATGAAAACAGACGAAGTCTGCGGTCGAACTCTGGACTCCTTCGCCTTCGCCCTCTGGATGTTACTTGGATTTGAGCGGAGGTCTTTTAGTTAGTGCGCAGGGACGCTTCGCTGCCTGCGACCAAGGTGTCGGGCTTGACTTTTCCTTTGGAATGGTCACACGCCTAACAGTTGGGGCGTTGCCCCAAACCCCACAAGGGACGCTGTCCCTTGACCCTGCAAGGGGGATCCCCCCTTGACCCCTCCGCGCGATTCAGTTGGCTTCTCCTTCATGCTTTGCCCGCGTGTTTATCCCTTTTTCTTACCTATTATAAGTGATTCCTTCCGCTGTGACAACGGCATCCCACAGGGGCGGCACAGAGGGCTTCTCCATCGCAATCGTCAGCGCCTTACGAATCGCTTTCTCCGCTTCCTCCGCCTCCGCTTCATTCCTCGCATACAGCGTCGCCAGCGGCGTATCCTCCGTCACTTCATCCCCAAGCCGCACATGGAGCACATACCCGACCGAGTAATCCAGCATATCCGATTTCTTCGCACGGCCAGCCCCCATCCGCTGCGCCGCCATGCCCAGTGCCGTCGTGTCCATCGCGCTTAGATAACCTGCCGTCTCCGCCCGCATCACACGCTTGACCGCCGCTTGCGGCAAAAGCGACAAATCCTCCACCACGCGCGGGTCGCCGCCCTGCGCGGCAATCATCTCCGCCAGCTTGCGCAGCCCTGCGCCGGATGAAAGCGCGTTTTCCAGCATCGCCCGCGCTTCCGGCAAGGTTCTCGCCTTCTCCGCCAGCACCAGCATGTGGCTTCCCAGCAGCAACGAAATCTCCAGCAAATCGCCCTGCGTCCGCCCTGCCAGCACGTCGATGGCGTCCTTGACTTCCAGCGCGTTGCCGATGTGTGTTCCCAGCGGCTGCGCCATGCTCGTGATGACCGCCACAACCGGCTTGCCCGCCAGCTTGCCGATGTCTACCATCGTCTGTGCCAGCGCCAGCGCGTCCGGCAGCGTTTCCATCAGCGCGCCCGAACCCGTCTTGACATCCAGCACAATACCGTCCGCGCCCGACGCGAGTTTCTTGCTCATGATGGACGCGGCAATCAGCGGCAGCGAATCAACGGTGGATGTTACATCGCGCAGAGCATACAGCGTCTTATCCGCCGGGGCAAGCGCCGCCGTCTGCCCGATGACCGCAAGCCCGATTTCCTGCACCTGCCGGATGAACCGCTCCTCCGTCTCCTCCACGGACAGACCGGGAATGGATTCGAGCTTATCCAGCGTGCCGCCGGTGTGCCCCAGCCCGCGCCCGCTCATCTTCGCCACCGGCACGCCGCACGCCGCCACCAGCGGTGCCAGAATCAGCGTCGTCGTATCGCCCACGCCGCCGGTGGAATGCTTGTCAATCTTCTTGCCCGGAATCGCAGACAAATCGCACACGTCACCGCTGTCGCGCATGGCAAGCGTCAGGTCAGTGGTTTCCTGCGCGGTCATGCCGTTCAAGCGAATCGCCATCAGCAGCGCCGCCAGCTGATAATCCGGAATGGTCTTGTCCGCCGCCCCGCGCGCGAAAAAGGTAATTTCCTCGCGCGTCAGCGGCTGACCAAGTTTCTTCTTGGTGATAATATCCAGAATCTGCATACGCATCCTCCCTCCAAGGGAATATTCTGCCTTCATTATACCATAGCCGTGGAGGAATGAAAAGCCGCCGCAGAAAATCTTCATCTGATTCTCATCAAAAACACAGAAAAAGGACTTTTCTTTCCGCGCTTTGTTGTGTATAATAGATGATGAAATGCGATGGCACATCGTCCGCCCGATGCTACGCCGCCGCAGGAAGGAGGCTTCGCTGTGAGTCAATTTGAAACCACCAAGCTGCACCCCATTCAGGAATCCGGCAATGAAGCGCAGGACATCCTGCTGTATGTCTACAACGCCCTGCAGGCCAAGGGCTATGACCCGATTACGCAGCTCGTCGGCTATATTATTTCCGGCGATCCGACGTATATCACCAGCTACAATTCTGCCCGCAGCATGATTTGCCGACTGGAACGCGACGAAATTCTGGAAGAGCTTGTGCGCTTCTACCTTGCTGGTCACACGCCCAAGCAGTCCTGACCGCTGGTTTTCTCCGCGACCCTCGCGGAGGTGTATTTGTTGACGCCTTTTTTGCGACACTGGATGGCAGCATCCCCGAACGACAAAAACAGGGCTGGTCTTTTCCGCATGAACGGATGAGATCAGCCTTTTTTTCTATGGATGATTATTCCTTTTCCGCCGCGTCGTCCGGTTCCCACACCAGCAGTTCGCCCGGCTGACAGTCCAGTTCGCGGCAGAGCGCATCGAGCAGCGCCATGCGAATTGCCTTCGCGTGGCCGTTTTTGAGGATGGAGAGGTTCGGCAGCGCAATGTCAAGTCGCCTCGACAGTTCTGTCAGGGTCATTTTGCGGCGAGCAAGCATCACGTCCAGCTCAATGCGGATCACGGGGAAATTCCTCCTTTATCGTTTGCTTTCTTCTTATTATATGTCATGATGTTGCTGTTAGCAAGCCCCTTCCGGCGAAAAAAACGCCCGTGCTGGACTGCTGGTTTCCTTGAGCATTCCGTTCTTTCTAATATGCGAACATACGTTTACTGTTTTGGACAAAAGAAGTATAGGAAAATTGTCAGAAGTGACGAATATACTTAAATGGTCGAAAATTCGCTTGATAAAATAACAGAACGGTGATATGCTTCATGTCGAAAGGGAACATTCGGTCGCAAGAACGAACGTTTCGAGAACGGATGTGTTCCTTTTCAAGAAACGAAAGGGGGGATGGATGTGATGAATGTGGTTGTGAGGGAGACGGGACCGCCCTGCGCAAGCAAATTGCCCGTAAAAATAAAGCACATTGAAATTTTAAGGAGGATAATCTATTATGGCAGTTGAAATTACTGGCTCTGGTTACAACAGCAAGGTAAAACTTTACAACATTCATCAGGGGAATGGGTATTTTCGAAAGGATACCAGCACGACTCATTCCCAAGTTAAGCTGCTTCAGAGTGCATTGACCGATTTGGGTTACGATACGCAAGGGGTGGATGGCAAGTATGGCAACAACACGCTTGCCGCAGTTAAGAAATTTCAGGAGGCAAACAATCTGACTGCGGACGGTCTTTTCGGAAAGAACAGTTTGACCGCCCTCGAAAGCATTCTGGGTACTCACCTTGACCCGGAAAACTGCGAAACGGCTTCCGGATCGGTTACAACCGCTAATCTCACCGTTACGGAGTATATTCAGAATCTCGAAAGCTACTGCAATTCTGGCTGGAAGTATGGTTCTGGATACAACGCAAGCAAGAAACTCATCGACTGCGCGTGGTATCCATACAAAGCGCGCAGTGACCAAGGCGCTCATGGATGCACCACCGAATATAACGGGTATCTTTCTGAAAAGGGGAAGATTTCCAGTTATAATGACCTTAAAGTCGGCATGGAGGTGTTTCAGCAGAGTAGCGATGATTCCACAAAGAAATCGCACATGGGTGTATACGCAGGCAAAGTTCTTCTTCGCGGAGAACTGAAACACGCGGTTTACCAGTCTTGCAGTTCTCACTCTAACATTGCGACTAAATATAACGATGGTGTTGCTAATGATTCCGGTCCGAACTTGACCGAAATGAAAGCTGGTCGTTGGAAGTATTGGGGATGGTCCAAGTATGTAAAGCATGATTAACTAGCAAAAGGGGCAATGACGCATCATTTACGTCATTGCCCCACTTGTAATTACGCCCACGGAACATACACATATTCCATGTATGCTATTTCACCCGCATCATTTAACCTAATCTGCACCGTAATGAACCAGAAGTCGAACGTCTCACTCTCCTGCGAAGCATCATGCTGGAAAACAATTTCGCCGCTTTCGGGCGCTGTGTCATCCAGATACGCGCTGATGTACCACGCCCGCAAGTCCGTCACGGGAACAAGCTGCATGTCCGCGTCCGTCATGCTGCCCAGCATCATGGCGGAAAAGTCCGCCGCCAGCGGGAACGTCACCGTCTGCCCGTCATCCGCATATGCGCCCGTTTCGCAGTCATCCTCCGTCACAACCCGCTCGAAGCGCCCCGTCACCGCCGTGACATGGTGGTTCTCGTCCTCCTGCCACTTGACGATTTCAAACAGGTCGTAGGTGTTCCCGGACACATCGGTGTAGGTGTAGAAGTTCGTGTCGTCCGCACTCTCGGTCTGGGGGATTTCCTGCGCCGCTTCCGCCAGCTGATATTCCTCGCGCCAGATTCGCCCGTCCGCACTGCGGGACAGCGCCACCACGCGCCCCTCCTGCATCTGCGGCGCCACCCAGAGCGTTTCGTCCGGCAGGCTGACTGTCTCCGCGCAGCTTCCATCCGGGTTAACCGCCCACAGGCAGCCCGTTCCATCCGGCGCAATGCCCGCTGCAAAGAGTTTGTCGTCCGCAGCATACAAGACGCTGCTTGCCGTGATGCCCGCTGGGTACTGCATTGCCGCCATGCGCGTCACGCTGTCCGTCGGCAGGTCAATCACGGCAAGGGTTTCCGTCTCCTGCGCACACAACGTCAGATAGAGGGTCGTTCCGTCGCAGGCAGCTGACCCCGGCGTCCCCGGCAAATCCGTAAAATGCAGGGTCTGCGCCAGCTTGCACTGTGCATCATACTGCCGAACTTGCAGCGTGTCCCCGTCCACATCAATCAGATAGAAATGCTGTGCCGCATCGGTGCAAATGGCATGAGCGCCGTATTCCGTTGCGCCGCTCACGGTCTTTCCCGTCTGGACGTTCGTCAGCGAAAACGGAATTTTCCCGTTGCCCGTAAACGGATATTGCTTCCAGACGAACGGCATGCAATTTTCCGCATAGTATTTCTTCGCGTCGTTCGAGGTTTGCAATTCGGACGAAACGAAGCGCCCACGCACCAAATCAGGTACGCTGGTGTAATTGGTATCCAATTCCAAGTCACGATAATATTCATACTGAATCGAATCCGCTGTCAGAACGGTTTGCCTATAGGTTGACGGTTCTGCCAAGTTCGTAAATCCACTTGCTGATGCGCAAAGCAAACTGCCGTCTTGAGCAAACAGCTCAATGTAGTGGTATGCCGACGTTTCTGTGTCCTCCACAAATGATTCAACAAACAGTCTACCATCGGGAAGCGGCGTAACAATCCCAATCTGATCAGGCTGATGCTTAAACAGTAGCTCTTTTCTTGCCTCCTGTTGTGCCGTTTCCGCACTACTTGCCATTCCCCCCATCACCATCAGCACCGCCATCAGCAGTCCCAGCAGTCGTTTCATCCGTTTCTCCTCCTTCATTGCTTCGGGCTTTCCGCCCTGTTTGCTTCCATTATATCATCATCCGGCGGAAAAAGGAAGCGCAAAAACCGGGCAGGTCAGCCCTCGCCGACCCGTCCGGTTGCTTCCTATTGTAACGAAAGCTATCCAAAGCAATTTTTGCAAGATTCCACCTAATATCTTGACTTCTATCTTTTGTCCGCCTATAATGTACATAAAAATAGGAGGGGATTTCTATGAAACGTGCGTTTCTTCTGCTGGTGCTTCTTTGTCTCTTGCCCATCCATGCGCTGGCACAGTTCATAACCGTTCCTGATGAAATCTATGAAGCCTTGCTGGCGGACGAGGTCATTTCGTCCTATGCTTCGACGAAGGAGGAACTGCTTCCCCTGATTACTACCCTTGAAGGCTGTGATGAAAACAATCAGGCGGAATGCGCAGTGATTGTTACTCCGCCGGATGGCAATCCGGAGCTGCTGATGCTGGGAAAGGTCAACGGTCATTGGCAAATTACAACGCGCTCCAGTTCTGTGCTGCTGAATATCGACATTGAACCATTCCTTTATGCGGAAAGATATGCGGAAGTTCAGCTCTACTATAGCTCTGAAGAGGATGAGCGCAACGGAGTACCACGCGCCGTCCTGACGTTTCAGCGAGAGTGGGATGACAAAGCTGGTCTGCACTGGTATCTTACTTTGCTGACTTTTACCGACGCGAACGGATGCCGGGTGTACATTGAAGCTCCCCTGCGCAGCATCTATGTTGATGTGGCTACCAACTATAACGGTGGCATCAGTCAAAGGGTTTTTTACCGCGAAAGCACTGACATCACCTGTTTCAATCTCGACACCTTCCTAAACGATGTTCTTACCGAAGCTGCAAAGACGAATGCCACCTTCTTGGATATTTCCATTCCCGACTGGCTGGTCGCCTATCCCGCCAGCGCATTGCAAAATGAAACATAACAACGCAAAGGCGGCTGCAGGTCTTGTGCCTGTAGCCGCCTTCTATATTGCTCTCAACCCGCTGGAATTACAGCAGCTTCTTGTACAGTTCCTTGATTTCCTCCACCGAGGTGTCGCGCGGGTTGCCCGGACGGCAAGCGTCGGCGAAAGCAGATTCCGCGAGGAAGTCGAGGTCGTCGGGGTTGACAATTTCCTTGAGGTCAGCCGGAATGCCGACATCCTGCGACAGCTGCTTCACCGCGTCGCAAGCCGCCTTGCGGTACTCGTCCACCGTCATGTTCTCCACGCCTTCCACGCCCATCGCAATGGCGATGTACTTGTACTTGTCGCCCGTCACCGGCGCGTTGTACTCCATCACCGTGGGCAGCAGAATCGCGTTGGCGACACCGTGGGGCGTGTCATACACCGCGCCGAGGCAGTGCGCCATCGAGTGGACGATGCCCAGGCCGACGTTGGAGAAGCCCATGCCCGCGATATACTGCCCCAGCGCCATGCCGTCGCGGCCCGCATCCGTGCCCTTCACCGCGTCGCGCAGGGACTTCGAGATGATTTCAATCGCTTTCAGGTGGAACATGTCGGTCATTTCCCACGCTGCCTTGGTCGTGAAGCCCTCAATCGCGTGCGTCAGGGCGTCCATGCCGGTCGCGGCGGTCAGACCCTTGGGCATGGTGGACATCATATCGGGGTCAATGACGGCGACTTCGGGAATGTCGTGCACGTCCACGCAGACGAACTTGCGCTTCTTCTCCACGTCGGTGATGACGTAGTTGATGGTCACTTCCGCCGCCGTGCCTGCCGTCGTGGGAACCGCGATGGTGAACACGGTCTTGTTCTTCGTCGGGGCGACGCCTTCCAGCGAGCGGACATCAGCGAATTCAGGGTTGTTGATGATAATGCCGATGGCCTTCGCGGTGTCCATGGACGAGCCGCCGCCAATGGCGATGATGTAGTCCGCGCCGGACTTCTTGTACGCCGCGACGCCGGTCTGCACGTTCTCGATGGTGGGGTTCGGCTTGATGTTGGAATAAATTTCGTAATCCAGAGCCGCGTTGTCCAGCACGTCCGTGACCTTCTTCGTCACGCCGAATTTGAGCAGATCGGGGTCAGAGCAGACGAACGCCTTTTTCAGCCCGCGCGCCTTGACTTCGTTCGCGATTTCGGCAATCGCGCCGCGGCCATGATAGGAAATCGGGTTCAGCACAATACGGTTTGCCATGAGAAAAACCCTCCTGTTGCATCATTGAAATAGCGAGGTCTGTGTATCACAGACGACTAATTGTTAAATTCGCCACAAACAATTGATTTTCCTGCCGGATTTTGCTGATGCGAAAGATTTTTCTGGATTGTGCGCATATGCGAACGTGCGTTTGTTGCTTTGGACAAAAGAAGTCCGGCAAAATTGTCAGAAGTGACGAATATACTTAAATGGTCGAAAATTCGCTTGACAAAATAACCGGATGGGACATGTTTCGCGTCAAAAGGGAACATTCAGTCGCAAGAACGAATGTTTTGAGAACGGATGTGTTCCTTTTCATTCTTCCATTTTGCAATTTTCCGTCTTAATGAATAGGTAATTGCCCTGATAGTATACGATTGTCCAGTCCAACTTCTCTTTCTGTGGAATTGCTTCAATCGCGTCCCCGTCTGCCAGCGTGACAATCGGCTGAACATCCTGTTGTACCATGATGTACAGCCCTGCACCTTCTTCGCCGCAAGTAACAACCGCCGGAACGAGAAATTCCTGCATAGACAGCGGACAGGTTGCCAAATCGAAATCTTCCACACCGAAAGAATATTCTTCCACAGGGTACACCTCATAGCTGAAGCGGGAATAAGCTGGTGCATCAATTTGAAATTCCAGACCACGGTCATAGTTCATGTTAATATACGTTGTTCCATAGCCTTCTACATAATAAGAAATTGCACCAAAAGACGATACATATCCATCACCCAAATTCAGCATAAGATTCCATCTTTTTTGATTTTCATCCACAAAGTCAAAATAGATGTACGTCCAATCAGAATTTCCGTAAGGCATAGCAGAAAAATTTTGCAGCATCCAGCCATCCCGCATCAAAGCGCGGTCGTTCTGCTCGCTTACTTTCCACAGGTCGCCCTGCCGCCTCAAAATCAGCAGCCGCAACTGATTGTCTTTCTGCGCAACCACCGGGAGAAAGCGCATTTCCTTCAAATTCGCTGCGGATGAGAAGTTTTCCTCTTCCTCCCGTCCGTTCGGCTGATAGAGCGTCCAGCCCTCGCCGATTTCGTCCTCCACAATCTGAATCAGCCGTTTGCTTTTCAGTTCGGTCAGCCAATCTGACACAATCGGGTTCGCGTTCTCCGCAACCGCACACGAAATTCCCCCCATCATCACCATCACCGCCATCAGTAGTCCCAGCAGTCGTTTCATCCGTTTCTCCTCCTTCATTGCTTCGGGCTTTCTATCCTGTTTGCTTCCATTATATCATCATCCGGATTCTTGACCCTTTCGCGCGATTGAGCAGGTTTCTTCTCCATGCGCTGTCTATGTGTTTATCCTTTTTTATCCAATCATTTCCGTGAGTGAAATCCACCCGCTCTCCATCTCATACCGTTCTGTCCCAACATACGCCTTCACGCGCATTCGATACAGACCCGCATTCACCAGCTTTCCCTGCGAATCCGTCCCATTCCAGCAGAACGTCGACCCCGGTGCAGTCAACTGTTCCGGCCGTGATGCCTGCCGTGACGACAATCGCCGCACCGTCTGCCCGGCTTCATCCTCAATCGTCACCGTCAGTTCGCATGGAACGCCGTGATACACCACAAAGGTCAGTTCCTCGCCGCTTTCGGGGCAGAATGTGTCCTGCACATGCACACGCAGTTCCGGGTCGCCCGTCGTTGGCGGAACGCAGAGGACTTTCGACCAGACGACGCTCGGCAGACCCTTTTCAATCACCAGAATCTGCAAGAGGACATAGCCGGAGGACTGCGCATCGGCGGTGTTCAGGGTGATGGAGCGCTCCTTCAAGCCGGGGGATAGGGTTCGTCCGGCGATGGCGTAGCTGCCGAAATCGCCGTTGTTGTCGTAAATCAGCGTGGATTGGTCAAAATCCCAGATGCCCTGACGGCGATAGACCAGCTGATAGGCAACTTGCGCCGTGCGGACAACGTTGAAGGAAAGATCAATTACGGGCGCATCAGCGGAGAGCGTATCGCCGCTGAAGGTGATGCCCTCGATGCTTGTCTCGCGCCGACGGCTGCTGACGGCAGACAAGTCGTAGGTGAAGAGGACAAAATCGCTGTCCTCCGGATAGGTGCGGACGGTGGATGCGCCGTGGCTTTGCAGCAGGCGGCGGCGAAGCTCGGTCAGGGTGATGGCGCCGTCGCGGTTCTCATCCGCACCGAAGCTGCCCGTGCGGGAGAGCGCATCCGCCAGCGCGCCGGAGAAGTACCCCGCGCCCGCCAGCCGCTCGCCGCCGACTTCGCCCGACCAGTACCAGCTTTCCTCCTCGCCGCCGGAAGAGCAGACGACATAGTAATTATCGCCCGCAAACAGGTTCTCGAACGACTTCTCCACGCCCTTGCCAATCATTGCGCCGGAGTGGCATGCGTCCAGCAGCAGCACCTTTTTGCCGGGAATCGTGTCGAACACGCGGCGCAGCTCATACGCCGTAATGCCCTCCTCGGATTCGCCGTCGGAGAGCAGGAGCGTCATCAGCCCGTTCACGGCGGTGTTCCATAGCCCGTGGGTGCTGATGTAGAAGTAGCTGACGTCGTCCGCGTCCGCATCGGCGAATGTTTCGCGAATGAGGGCAATCAGCGCGGAGGCGGAGGACAGCCCGTCCTCGCGGGTGACGATGGTCTGCATGTTAAGCGTGCCGCCGGAGAGGGCATCCGCCATGCGCAGGACGTTATTGCGGGAGGAGGGGGTGGTGTCGGTCTGGGTGAGGAAGCGGTCGCAGCCCACGAGCAGTGCGCGGTTGACGCGTCCATCCGCCGTGATTTCTTCCGCGCGGACGGCGAAAATCGGGCAGCACAACAACACGACGAGCAGCACGCTCATCAGCCGTTTCCACACGCCGACCGCCTCCCTTCCGCGCACAATAACAGGTGCTTTCATTGTACAACACTTTAGACGTATTTTCCACCGGGAATGTTTTACTCAGGGGAAAATTTTTCGTGAATTGCGGCAGAAAAGTGCCTTTTTCGCAAAGAAAATCGAAAAAATTTTGATTGGCTGGAAGAAATGTGGGAAGCGAATCGTTGATATGGATGAAACGGCAAAACGGAAATGGAGGATTTTCCATGAAAAAGAAGTTGCTTGTGCTTTTGATGATGCTGTTCGTTTTGCTGCTTGGCTCTATTGCCAATGCAGACGGAGGAGAGGATGCATCGCTGCTGCCGAATGATATTCTGCAAATACTATCAGGAACGGAATGGTCGTCTTATAAAGTAGGACGTGTGAATTGCGGCAGCAGCCTTGCGGATTATTACAGTGATGCTTGCTGTTGGTATGACCAGTATGGTCATGCAGCAGCATTTGTCTTAATGCACAGCGAAAATAAGAATGTCCTTTGCCTTTTTGAAAAAAATAGCGCTGGCAAGTGGGTACTGAAAGCGAAATCCAGCGAGATTGTGAAGCAGGGAGAGCGGATTCCGCTGATTACGTCTGAAGAATACGGCATTTATTATGTAAGTTATATTGATGATGATAGAAAAAGTGAATTGAGCCTTGAAATAGAAAAGAAAAAGGATGGTTGGTATGTGACGCGAATTAACTGGGATAAGGATAACGTTTTTATGGAACTTTCCCTCTATGAGAACAAAATCGAATATTTGAAGATTGTTTACGCAAACGGTGGAAGCAAATCGACCAGAACCACGGTGGAGGGCGTAACGCCGCCGACATCTTTTGCGGAGTTCTCGCTGGACAATATCCCGATGACGCCGGAAAAGGCACGGGCGCAGCTGTCCCTGCCGCCGGATATTCCGCAGACAGCGGGCGCATACAGCCTGCCGCAGCCGCAGAACATCAAGTTCACGTCAAACAAGAAATACGCCGTCTATTCCGGTCCCGGCGAAAATTATTTCCGCGGCGGAAACGGCAAGGCGGCTGTCTCCACAAACGACTGGATTCAGGTGTTCGGCAGGGAAAATGGCTGGATTATGATTCAGTACGACATCACCAGCGATCACATGCGCATCGGCTGGATTCAGGAAAGCGCACTGCCGAAGAAGGCGAACGTCAGCACTGTGCAGTTCAGTCAAGCAAAGGTGCGGACGAAGGTTTCGTGCAATATGACGGATGACCCGCTGTTCTCCGCCGCAGCGATTGCGGCGATTCCCGCGAACACGGAAGTGACCCGCTTAGCGACGATGGGTGCATGGACGTATGTGGAATGGACGGATGCCAAGCCGATGCGCGGCTTCGTGCAGTCGTCGAGCTTGACGAACCTTTCCGTGGATGATGTGAAAGCGATTGCAGCGCGCACCCTGCTTGCAAGCGGCTTCGATGCGGGCGAACAGGCGGTGTCCTACTCCTGCCAGTACGATGCGGAAACGGCGCGCTGGTCGGCGGTAGCGTATGTGCAGCATGAATATCGAGCGGTCGTGTGGGTGGATGACGCGACGGGAGAGGGAAAAGTGCAGCAATAACCGAATGCCCGCCTGTTGACACTGTCCGCTGCCGCATGGTACAATGCGGATAAGCGAAAACGGAAATCAAAGGAGGAGCGCCCATGGACATTGTGAAGCTCAAAGCGACGATTGCGGAGTACGACCAGCAGGAGAAGCGGATGCCGGTGTATGAATGCCTGAAAGAAGCGTGGGCGAGCGAGCCGCCGTCGGAAGAACTGACCGTGCTGGCGATGGCACAAATGCTGCTGTATGTGTACCGTCTTGAAAAGGTGGGGTATTTCACAATCGTTCCAGAAGCGCCCGATGAGCACGACTTATATCAGGCGTTCTTGACGGAAGTGATGACCTACGGGTTTGAGCACCACCGCAAGGGCAAAATGTTCTTGTGGGAACTCTGCCGCGTGTTGGAACTGTGGCCGATGTATTACTTCAAATGCAAGTACGTTCCGGAGGTTGAGCGCCCGCTGTGCGACCAGCTTGAAGCGGAGGGAAAGGCACTGTATCCAGACAGTCAGCTTTTTGACTGCGTGACGGTGTTTGACTGCCTTGGTGACAACGCATGGCTGCTTGCGCCGCTCACCCCCGCGCAAAGGCAGCGGATTCGCGAAGAGCTGGCGGAATGGAACTTGCAGAAGAACTGGGCGGATCAGGAAATCTTGGACAGTTTTCGGCTGATTCTGCCGAACAACGGGGAGAATGCCAATGGAACAGACAGCCTATGACTTTCGCGACACCGACGACACGGGTTTTGCTGAGTACGACATCGCGGGCGAAGACTATCAGCGCCTGATGGACGCATGTTTTGCATACTGCGACTGCATGTCGTGCTTTATCCGCAGCAGTCAGGTGAAGTTTCCCGATGCGCTGGCGGCGGATTTGCTGCCGGTGCCCGAAAATGTGCGGCGGCAATACGCGGCGTATCAGCATCAGGATATTCAAATTGTGCTGCTTCGGCTGACGAAGGAGAATCGGACGCTGATTGCGACACAGGCGGACAGCATCTTTTCGTGGATTGACGGCTGGGGAATGCACCATCTGGAAGAACCGATTTTCTATCGCTCGGATGGCAGCGTCTTTTTCGCCTCGACGGTGCATGAGGGCGAATGCACGCTGTATCCGCGGGCGGGCGAGGACGTGTCCGCCATTCTGGCGAATCCGCACTGGCAGCGGCGATAACACAAAAAAGCACCTCCCTCATCCATCGAGAGAGGTGCAATATTTTTACCCAAACAGCCCCAGCCCTTCGAGCAGAATCTTCAAGCCGATGCCAATCAGCACCAGACCGCCGACCAGCTCCGCCTTGCTCTTGTAGCGCAGCCCGAAGCGGTTGCCGACCAGCAGACCGATGGGCGAAAGCGTGAACGTCGTCAGACCAATCAGGCCAGCGGCAAGGGCGATGTCCGTGCCTTCCAGCGCGAAGGTGACGCCGACCGCCAGCGCGTCAATGCTTGTGGCAATCGCCAGCAGCAGCATCGTCTTGAAGCCGAAATCGTCGTTGGCTTCGTCCTCATCCTTGTCCTTGCTCAGCGCCTCGCGCACCATGTTCACGCCGATGATCGCCAGCAGAACGAACGCCACCCAATGGTCGAACTGGTCAATCAGATTGGAGAACGTCGTGCCGAGGAAGTACCCCAGCGTCGGCATCAGCGCCTGAAAAATGCCGAAATACGCGCCCACGCACAGCAGATGCTGCCATTTGACCTTCTTCACACTCAAGCCTTTACAGATGGACACCGCGAACGCGTCCATGCTCAATCCGACGCCAAGGAGCAGAATTTCCCAAATCGACATGCCACTCATCCCCCAGTTTCCTGTATGTCATGAGAGGTTATTATATACCCGAAATGTTGATTAGTCAAGGAAAACTGTTACAATTCGCCGCTTCCTTTTTTCCATGGAAGATGATACAATAGCAATAACAGGGCGAAAGCCGCAGACGAAGGAGGCAACTATCATGAAGCGGATTTTGACGTTTCTACTGGCGGCGGCACTGCTGCTGACAAGCCTTTCATGCGCGCTGGCGGACGGCACGGCATCATCATCGGACTGGATGACCAAGCTGACGAACAAAACGCTGATTCAGGTCGTGGAGAAGGAAATCGGCAAGGGATGGACGCTCTACCAGCCGAATCCGCGGGAAGAGGACACGAAAATGTCCTCCAATGCGTTCCTGAAAAACGTCAAGCTGTACCCCGTGGTGGCGCGGAAAGACGACGAAATGCAGCTGATTATCCTCAAAAAGGTCAAGGGCAAATGGAAAGTGGACGTCCGCAATGACAAGGCGCTCACTCGCCCGGAGCTGACCATCCGCAACTTCTCGATGGACGAAAACGTGTCGTCGGCGGATACGGCGTACTATGTGTATTTTGACTATCTGGATGCCGAAGGGAAGAGCTGCGAACTTGTGCTGAAACTGTACACCGAATTTGAATCCATATTCGATAATTTGTATTATCATGATGGCGACAGCTGGGAATCGCCTTCTGTCTCAATCGAGTTTATAAATGACCGTGGATTTGAACTTTACAGCTATTATTCGGGCGGATACACATCAACGTATCATGTATATATGTACGGCAAGGCGAACTTTGGGGTCGGTGAATTTCAGTTTGCGGATGTTCCGCTGCACTTTTCGGATTTGCTGACCTCAGCAGTTTGCAATGCGCCGGAGGAAGGCGCGCCGCTGTATATCGCGCCGGATGCGAATGCGACACCTGTCGCGCAAGTCCATCATGGAGACGAATTGCAGGCGATTCAGCAGAATCCGGCGGGCGATTGGACAATTGTCCGCTATCAGGGCAATTACCTGTTCATCCGAACGGAATACGTCACCTTCTCAGAGTAAACATCATCGACTGCGGCGCACGTCTGCCCGCAGTCTCTTTTTGTTCCAGCGCGAAAATCAGCGAAAATCACGAAAACTTTCAATTTCCGTGTTAAAAAATTGACAAGAACCCTTGAACTGCGGTGCGGAATGTGGTATCATAAGTGCGCCCATTCAAAAGGGTGGGCAAAACAAGGAGGTACGCGCATGAAAACGATGCTTTCTAAGTTGACTTCCGCGCTGCTCTGCCTTGCAATGCTGCTGACGATGTGCAGCTTCGCAATGGCGGAAGCGGGAACGTACACGGGCGTGGGTGACAGCGAAATCGGCGGCAAGGGCGCCATCGAAGTCAGCGTGACCGTGGATGAAAACGGTGTGGTAACGGACATTCAAGTGACGAAGAACGGCGACACGGCGGGCATTGCGGATGCTGCTGTGGAGGCGATGCCGGGTCGCATCATGGCGGCGCAGTCTGCGAACGTGGACGGCGTTTCCGGCGCGACGATGACGTCCGAAGCAATCAAGATGGCTGTGCTGGATGCCGTCACGGCGGCGGGTCTGGACACGGTAAAGTGGTCTACCTATGCGGCGACCGAAGCGGCGAAGGCGGACGACGCCACCTATAACACGGATATCGTGATTATCGGCGCGGGCGGCGCGGGCATGACCGCGGCGCTGACGGCGGCGGAAAAGGGCGCGGACGTCATCATTCTGGAAAGTCAGGCGGCTGTCGGCGGCAACTCTGTCCGCGCGACGGGCGGCATGAACGCGGCGGATACTCCCGCGCAGGATGAAAACGAATTCGGCGAATCCGCTGGCGTGGAAAAGACGCTGAAGACCGCGCGCACGACCTATGCGGATAACGTGACCATCACCAAGCTGGCGGAAGAAGTCGAAAAGCAGTGGGCGGACTATCAGGCGAACCCGGTCGGCTATTTCGACAGCGACGAGCTGATGGAACTGGACACCATGATCGGCGGCAAGGGCATCAACAATCCCGAACTGGTCGAAGAACTGGCGGACGAATCGGCGGACGGCGTTGAATGGCTGAAGAAGTACGGCATTTATCTGACCAGCGTGGGCAGCTTCGGCGGCGCGTCCGTCAAGCGTATCCATCGCCCGGTCAATGCGGAAGGCAAGACCATCGCGGTCGGCTCCTACATGATTCCGCTGCTGGAAAAGGCTTGCGAAGAAAACGATAAGATTTCCATTCAGCTGGAAACCACCGCGACGACCATCCTGACCGATGAAAACGGCAAGGCGGTTGGCGTGAAGGCAGTCGGCGCAACGGGCAACGAAGTGACCGTGAACGCGAAGGCGGTCATTCTGGCGACGGGCGGCTTCGGCGCAAATCTGGACATGGTGGCGGAACTCGTGCCCGCGCTCAAGGGCTTCATGACCACGAACGCGGCGGGCGCGCAGGGTCAGGGCATCGAAATGGCGCAGGCGCTGGGCGCGGCGACGGTGGATATGGATCAGATTCAGATTCACCCGACCGTGCAGTTTGACACCGCGGCGCTGATTACCGAAGGTCTGCGCGGCGACGGCGCTGTGCTGATTAACGCTGATGGCAAGCGCTTTATCGACGAAGTTGGCACGCGTGACGTGGTGAGCGCGGCGGAAATCGCGCAGCCCGGCTCTTACAGCTATCTGGTGGTCGATCAGGCGATGCTGGACAAGTCCTCGGTCATCGCGGGCTATGTCAAGCGCGGCTTCGTCTTCCAGGGCAACACCTATGAGGAGCTGGCGGAAGCGCTGGGCGTGGACGCGGCGACCTTCGCGGAAACGATGAACACTTGGAACACCTACGTCGAAGCGAAGAACGACCCGGATTTCGGCCGTACTTCCTTCGCGCAGCCCCTGAACACCGCGCCGTACTACGCCATCAAGGTGACGGCGGGCGTCCATCACACGATGGGCGGTCTGGTGATTAACACGGACACCGAAGTCCTCAAGGACGACGGCACGGCGATTGCGGGTCTGTACGCGGCGGGCGAAGTGACCGGCGGCGTGCATGGCGCGAACCGTCTGGGCGGCAACGCTGTGGCGGACTTCGTGGTCTTCGGCCGCATTGCGGGCGAAGAAGCGGCGGAATACGCGCTGGGCGAGTAATCACGATAAATCGAGTAGGAGTCTCCCCTAAATAAATAGTAGAGCCGACCTCTCACACCACC
>OIYO01000960.1_pt1 | contig 19128 bp, 24 predicted proteins | sample 1588191 | NCBI WGS metagenome assembly OIYO01 (sample SAMN03283275) | human gut metagenome | biome: human-associated habitat; material: feces | host: Homo sapiens | place: Peru | collected 2012 | reverse complement strand
GCAAAGCACAGACAGGTGCTTTTTCGGGAGTGTGGCTACACTCCCTATGCTTGCTACGGTATCTCTACCCTCACTACTACTACGGTGAACACCCCCGAAACTGCCAAACAGACACAAAAAAGCCGCAGGAGCAGTATGCTTTTGCAGCGTGTATAAAAGAAAACAACAGCGGTTTTTAATCCGCTGCTGCTTCGTGTTTTTTCTCGACTTCCACAACTTTCTGTGCCGTTGCGGTGACAATTTCCAATCCGTCATTACTCATACCATCAAGTAGGGTATCAAGCTGACGCCGCTGTGTATTCTTTTCAGCGTCTTTGTTCGGAAAGAAAAACTGATCTACCGATATGGAATAACGGGTAACAAGCTCATAGAAGATTTGCAGGCTCGGTTGCTGACCTTTGTTTTCGATATTCGCAAGGTAGCGCGGAGATAAGTTCATAGCGTCGCAAACATCTTTGCGCGATTCCTTTCTCTCCATCCGTGCCGCTTTTATGGCTTGCCCGAAAGCCTTGAAGTCATAAAGTGGTACTGGTCTTTTCGCCATTTTTATTCACCCTATTACATTTTACAGTTCATCTTTCGTTTTGGATATGCTTACACAGTTCCTATGATTAGCCAATATAATTCAAATAATTCACAGGATGTTTCTTGATTTTATTCGTTTGACCGTATATAATATATAGTACTATCACTTTATGGAGGGAGGGATAATCTATGTTTGAATATATGACAGTACAAGAGGCGGCAAAGTTGTGGGAGATTTCCGAACGCCGCATACAAAAGTTATGCGAAGAAAATAGAATTGACGGTGTGGTAAGATTAAGTCGCGTTTGGCTTATTCCCCGAAATGCAGAAAAGCCATTTGATGGTCGTAGAAAAGAAAATCGCAAATCGACCTAAAAATGCTACATCATAAAGAAACCAAAATAGGTTTTATAGTTAAAACTCAACGAAAAATCGAGAATATTTGAAAAATCCCCTTGCGTGAGGTATTGCTTGTGACGCTGCGTAATGATGTAAAATAGGCAGTGTAAGGAGGTGAAAGCTATGTCAAAGTACACAACAGGAGAAATTGCAAAGCTCTGTGGCGTTTCTGTCCGAACGGTACAGTATTATGATTCCAGAAATATTCTCATTCCCAGCGAATTGTCAGAGGGTGGACGTCGGCTATACTCTGAGCAGGATTTGAAGCGAATGAAGATTATTTGCTTTCTTCGTGATGCAGGAATCTCAATTAACAGCATTGGTGAACTACTTTCAGAAGATAATCCGGGCAGTGTTATTTCTGTTTTACTTGAACAGCAAGAGCAGCTTCTGCAAGAAGAAGTGAGTGAGCGCAAAGCGAAGCTGGAAATGATCGACGGTATCAGACGAGAGCTAAAGAGCATGGAGAATTTCTCTGTTGAATCTATCGGTGATATAGCATATGCGATGGGAAACAAAAAGAAAATGAATCAGCTTCATGCCATTTTGTTAATTTCTGGTATTCCTATCGGCATAATTCAGTGGACATCAATTATTATGTGGATAGCTACAGGAATATGGTGGCCTATCATTGTTTGGGCTTTATTAGCGATTCCGTATGGAATCTGGGTATCCAACTTTTACTTCAAGCGAGTTGCGTATATCTGTCCACGGTGCCATGAAGTATTCAAACCAAATTTTAAGGAAGCATTTTGGGCAAGACATACACCGACACTCCGAAAGCTGACCTGTACTTGTTGTGGATATCACGGCTTCTGTGTAGAAACTTACGGAAAGGAGGAAAAGAAAAATGGATAAGGTTATGGAATTTCTTCCGTTTTTGATTCCGCTTGTAATTGCGGAATTTGCACTGTTAGGGTATACATTGCATCACATTTTGACCCATAACACCTATAAGCGTGGAAATCGTACTTTGTGGCTTATCATAACCATTGTACTGATGAACTTTGTTGGGCCGATCCTTTACTTTCTGTTCGGAAAGGAGGATGCATAATGGATATGTTATACATCTCCGATCTGTACAAGCGTTTTAGTGATAAAAAGGTTTTGAATGGGCTGAATTTATCTGTACCAGAACATAGCATATTCGGATTTATAGGTAAAAACGGCGCAGGCAAAACAACGACGATGAAAATGGTACTCGGACTCTTAAAAGCGGATGCAGGTGAGATTATAGTAAACGGTGAAAAAGTGGTTTACGGACAAACAACAACTAATCGTTATATAGGTTATCTGCCCGACGTACCGGAGTTTTATCCATTTATGACGGCGGCAGAATATCTTCACTTTTGCGGCGAAATTACAGGAATGAAGCGAACAGAGAATGAAGAGCGTTGTAAGGATCTATTGGAGTTAGTTGGACTTGGGAATGAAACGCATCACATAAAAGGTTTTTCAAGAGGTATGAAACAGCGTTTGGGTATTGCACAGGCTCTCTTAAATAGACCAAAGCTGTTGATCTGTGATGAACCCACTTCTGCGCTTGATCCCGTGGGAAGAAAAGAAATATTGGATATTCTTTTGGCTATCAGAGAACAGACGACGGTGTTGTTTTCCACGCATATCCTTTCAGACGTAGAGCGCATTTGTACCGACGTGGCCTTTCTTAATAACGGCGTGGTAGGTGTTCAAGGAAAACTTTCCGACATTAAAACGAGATACCGCAGTGAAGAATATCAGTTGGAAACGGGAAATGATACAGATATGCTCATTCTTCAGCAAACTTTTCCTAATATGCAACAAATCGGCAGAAATCAACTTGTTTTTTGCGAAGGCGATTACACCGTATTTGATATACTGCGCTTTATAGCGGATAAGCATATCGCACTTTTGAAATTGGAACGAGCAGAGCCAACGTTGGAGTCTTTGTTTATGGAGGTGGTTGAGAAATGAAATCCTTGCTTGCCTTTATAAAAAAAGAAACAATGGAACAGTTTCGCTCGGGCAGATTGATGATTCTCGGCATACTGTTTGTTCTGCTCGGCGTTATGAATCCGGCTGTTGCAAAAATAACACCTTGGCTGCTTGAGATATTGGCAGATTCCCTTGCGGAAAGCGGTATGACTGTAACGCCTGTAACTGTAAGCGCAATGGATTCATGGGTGCAATTCTTTAAGAATATGCCACTTGGATTGATTGTCTTTGTTTTGCTTCAAAGCAGCATCTTCACCAAGGAATATCAATCGGGCACGTTGGTTCTGTCTTTAACCAAAGGGCTTGAACGCTTTAAGGTCGTTGTTTCTAAAACTGTTGTGCTTACTGTTCTTTGGACGGTTGGCTATTGGCTGTGCTTTGGGATCACATACGGATATAACTCATATTTCTGGGATAATTCGGTAGCACAAAACCTTATCCTTTCTGTGGTATGTTGGTGGCTGTTCGGTGTGTGTGTAATTTCGTTGATGATCTTATTCTCTACGATTGCAAATTCAAACACAGGTGTGCTTGTCGGAACGGGTAGCGTTGTCCTTGCGTCTTATCTGCTCGGCTTGCTTCCTAAAATAAGTAAATATTTGCCGACCTTATTAGCCAACGGAAACCCTTTGATTTACGGTGTTGCAGAAGCAAAAACATACATCGTAGCTATTTTAATTACAGTGGTTGCAAGTTTGATATGCTTTGCCGTAAGTATACCTATATTTAACAAAAAGCAACTGTAATTTTGAAATTAAAACAATGAAACAAACAGATTTTATATTGTGTCCGATCTGTAACAACAAAACGCGGATTAAGATACGAAGCGATACGGTGCTTGAAAACTTCCCGCTATTTTGCCCAAAGTGTAAACAGGAAACGCTAATCAATGTAAAACAATTAAATATGTCAGTTATCAAAGAGCCAGACGCAAAGACGCAGAGCCGATAACACGCAGATTTTAGTTTGCGGTTATCGGCTCTTTTCTTTGACAACTACATTCTGCCTATACGATTGCTGACAGATTACAGCTTATAAACCGTTGCTGTCAGCTAATTGAGGTTACAGTTTAAGCGGCGGTTTTGAAATAACAATCAAAGCCGCCTTTTTCCTTTTGAAAAATGGAAATACGGAGGGTGTATTAAAGTCGCCCATTTTTAAGGATATGGCGGTATCAAGGAGGTATCGTCATGTTCATTTTTGTTTGTACTACCCCGCCAAATAGCCTACGCTCAAAAAAAGCCTTTACCCACCGTCGGGATATTTCGCCCATGAGCATGAACTGTCAATACATCTAAATACTGCTGACAAATCCTTTGCGCCCGTCTGCAAATTGCAGACGGGCGCATTTTGTCGTTTTAGCCGCTTTGCTGTCGGCTGTCGATCCCCGCCGCTGTCCGATCTGTTGCTGATTTCAACACTCGGACAGGAGGTGCGACGCATGGATTAGTCGTAACAACTTTCTAAAAATTCATCTTTCATATTTGGAAGTTCAGCCCCCGCTTACCGTAGTAGTGGCGAAAGGGGAGGAAAAGTATCACCCGCCTTTGCGGACGCGAAGGGAGGTGAATACATGAAGCCTCATTCGCACGAAGAACATATCCAGCACTCCTTTGACGCTTTCTGCAAAAAGGTACTGCGGAACGAAGCGCGGGACTATCAGGACGCGCTGGCACGGAAAAGAAACCGAGAGGTCTATTTTTCTGAGCTGCCCGTCGAAGTGCTGGAACAGTTCGCTGTCCGTGACACCTATTTCACGGATAGCCGCACATTTGAAGTCATCGGCCATTCGGTTTGTATCGACGATGAAACGCTGGCAGAAGCAATCTCCGCTTTGCCTGTTGACCGCAGAGATATTATCCTGCTGTCCTACTTCCTCGATATGTCCGACGCTGAAATTGCAAATGTGCTGAACATGGTGCGCCGTTCCGTTGCCTATCGCAGGACAAGCACCCTAAAGCTGCTGAAAAACCTGATGGGAGGAGAAAACAGATGACAAGTCAATCGAAGAATAACCGTCTGTTGCCGCTGACCGTCATTGAAGCGGCTGCTGGCGGTGACGTGGAAGCGATCAACGCCGTTCTGAAACACTATGCAGGGTACATAGCCCGTCTGTCGATGCGTGAGCTTTACGACGAGTACGGCAATCCCCATCTCTGCGTGGATGAAGAACTGCGGCGCAGGTTGGAAACGAAGCTCATTACCAAACTGCTCACATTTCGCGTGAGATAACTGACGCCTGACAGAAACGTGTTCCCCCTTTCCTCGTTTCTGTCCGATGCTCCTTGACAAATATGCCCGCAAGAGAACGGCGGCGCATCATAGGCAAAACGGGTACGTTCCTTTTGCGCAGAGCTGGGCGGCTGGTACGCCATGACGTATATCCGAGAGGATATGCCGAGCGACAAATACCGAACCGTAACGCAAGTGTGGCAGCTTGCAGGCGATGACGCGCAAAACACATAATGATACGACCTTACAGCCACAGTCCGAGCGTTCAAAGCGTCGCAGGCGATGGGTAGGGCTGCACGAGAACCGTGCGGGGGTGAAACTCCCTTGGAGCTGCGCCAGCAGCCGTCCGTTTTGTCATTTTCTTTTGTAGTTATTTCGTTTCCCATGAAAGGGGGATTTGTTTCTATGGAAACAACCATGAAGAAAACAACGTCCCCGATTGTACGCGAGTACAAGATCGGGGATATAACGTATATCGTCAAGGCCGTCGTCAAAGACGGCGCGAAAGAGGACGCCGTGACAAAGGTGCGCCGCCTGATTCAGAATGACTTGCGGGCTAAAAAAGTTACAAATAATTTTGAACCCGCCTAATGACGGCGAGCGAGATCCCTGGTATAATATAAATAACCTGTTTGTCCGGCTGCCGGAATAGGAGGCAACATGAAAAAGCAGCCCGACAAAATCACCGCATATTACTACCGTGCGGCGAACAAACAAACAGACCTGAACCTTGACAATCAAATGCACCGACTTTACCGCAACCATCTTGCAGCGGTGCAGTTCCTTGATGATATAGAGCAGCGCGGTATTTCGATTTGCTCCATTACAGACGGCGATCTGCCCCTTTGCCGAGAACTGTATCACGGCATTGTCAACGCCTACCGCAGTTCTTCCGAGAAAGGCGGTGAGTGCAGATGACGGGATTTACCTTTCAGAGCTTGAAGCCGCAGGACAGTTTAAGCAATGAGCTTCGCAGCGTGATCCGCGATAATGTTTTGCAGTTCTACGCCAAGGGGCTTTCTACGGAAGCAGAGGAAGAAGGTCTGACCGCTTTGTATGAGCGCCTTTCGCAGGAAGATAAGCTGGATGGTGAAAGTAACTCCATAGCGAACCAGAAGAAGATTCTGGAACGCTACTGCAAGGATCACGGGATTACCGCCTACCGCCATTATGACGAGGACGACGGTTATTCCGGCACAAACTTCAACCGTCCGGGCTTCCAGCGTATGCTTGCCGACATCAAGGCTGGGCGGATCAAGCGTGTCATTGTAAAGGACATGAGCCGCTTTGGGCGCGATTATCTCCAAGTGGGAATGTATACCGATGTTGTTTTCCCGGAGTTTGGCGTTCATTTCATTGCCGTCAATGACGGCGTGGACAGCACACGCGGCGAAAGTGAGTTTACCGCAATCCGCAATGTGTTCAAGAACATCTCCCATTCGGGAAAGGTAAGTAATGATTTCTCCCTTTTCAGACGGTTTTGCTGTATCAATCGCTGTTTTCGTTGTTCCTGCGGTAAGTTTTCCATAGTTCATGGAGAGCAAGCTGCCATTGGATTCCCGGCGGCAGCCATAGGTGAAAAAAGGGATTTACCCGAAACGCATCCGGTTCAGCAGCGGACTGAATCCAGACGCCCTTGCCGCTTAACTCGCGCAAAGCCTGCATCCAAAGGATCGGATCGCGCGCTATCCGTGTAAGATCGGCAACAAGGAGGATGTCCGCCTTTTGCTCCACCGCCTCCTGACAAGCCCTTTTCCAGCCGTCGCGGTCAAGCGTAGTTCCTTTTTCGTACTCGCTGACTTCTCCCACAATTTCATAACCCAGCCGCTCGGCCTGCTCATGCAGCCGGGCGCTTTGTGCTTCCAGCGTGTGGTCGCCGTCAAGCTGCGCCTGCGTTGCTACCCGGCAATATAATACCACACGCTTGCTTTTGCTGCTATCCATGATCTGACCTCCATTCAGATATTGCCGACAAAGCGGTAATAGATTTTGATGTCCCGGACGTTTTTCCCGTCAACAACGGTTTTTTCTCCGACCTCAATGCGGTCGATCAGCTCGTCCACCGTTTCACGGTCAAGCTCCCGAATATGCAGGTGCTTTCGGACAACTGCCGCCCAGCTTTGAATGTCGGCGGCGCTCTGCTCATACTCCCTGACTTCCGCAAGAAGCGTATCCAGCCGGTCGGTTCGCTGGCGACGCTCCTGCTCGGTCTTTTCAAGCAGTACAGCGAAGGACGCTGCGCTGATGCTGCCGCAAACCTTGTCCTCATAGAGCTTGGCGGTCATTTGCTCCAGCTCATAGACGCGGCGGCGAATCTTCCCAATCTCCTGCCGGACGCTTTCCTGACGCTCTGCGTCTGCGGCGGTGCGCTGCGCTTGCAGCCTGTCCAGCGCGGCAGTCTCGTCCAGCTCCAGCGCCTCGGCATGGGCGCGAATTTCGCTCAATACAAGCTCCGTCAGCGTCATCTCATAGATGGTGTGCCTGGAACACGCGCCGTAGCCGGAGGCCGTATAACGGGAGCAGAAATAGGAAACGTACTTTTTGGACGTGCCGTTCTTGCGGCGCTGCGTCTCCCGGTTGCCCTGAAGGGGTGCTTTACAGTCGGCGCAGACGAGCTTGCCGGTGAACAGGAAGGGCTTCGGCGGCGCGTTGTCCGCCGAGAGCAGCGTCCTTTCCCGGTTGATGGCCTGCACTTCATCCCATACCTCCGGCGAGATGATGGCTTCATGCAAAGCCTCATGCCGTATCCACTCGGATTCCGGCTTATAGATCATGGTGTCGTCCTTATAGGAGCGCGAGCCGGTCTGATTCTGAATAAGATTTCCGGTGTAGACTTCGTTTGTCAGTATGTTCTTCACCGTGGCGTACATCCAAAGGTTCGCGTACTTGCAGGAGCCGTTGCCGTACAGCTTTGCCCAATACCAGCGTGGGGACAGGATGCCCTCGCTGTTCAGCACAGCGGCGATCTTGCCGTAGGCCATGCCGCCGCGCCGCAGCTCGAACATCCGGCGCACCACGGCGGCTGCTTCCTCGTCGATCACCAGCCGGTGCCTGTCCTCCTCGCTCTTGCGGTAGCCGTAGGGCGCGTAGGCGGCGATATACTGGCCGCTGCGCATTTTGGCGTGAAGGACGGATTTTACCTTATTGGAGAGGTCTTTCAAGTGGTAGTCGTTCATCAGACTGCGGAAGTGCAGCATATCCGTGTTGTCGCCCTCGGTGTCCAGACAGTCGAGGACGGATACGAAGCGGCAGCCCAACGAGGGGAAAACAACGTCGGTATAGCGCCCGACCTCCACAAAATCACGGCCCAGCCGTGATAGGTCTTTGACAAGGATCAGGTTGATAAGGCCGTGCCGCGCGTCCTCCAGCATCTCCAGAAATCCGGGACGCTGAAAATTTCCTCCGCTATAACCGTCGTCCCGGTAAGACTTGACCTCCGTCCAGCCGTTGAGCATTACGAATTTGGAAAGCAGTTCATATTGATTCTCGATGCTGACGGATTCATCAGCAGGGATATAGTTTTTCGCCTTGGCGGAGTTGGAGGCGTCGTCCACGCTCAACCGGCAATAGATGCCGACCTTATATAGCTTTTTCATACGCTTCCAGCCTCTCCTGTGCCAGCGCGTCGTCCACGCTGCCGACGTAGCGGTAGACCACCTTGACGTCGCAGATGCGCTGTCCGTTGACCTTCCGCGCCTCGCCCACCTCGATGCGGTCCACCAGCTCAAAGAGGATGCTTTCGTCCAGCGCCGTGATCTCGGTGTAGCGGCGGATGACCTCCATCCAGCGGTTTGCGTCCTGCCGGTTCTCAAGCTGCGCTCTGACCTTCTGCTCCAGCTCCGGGATGGCGGCGGCTTTTTCTGCCCGTTCGGTTTCGTATTTCCGCATGAGCGTCTGAAAGACCGTCTGGGGGATGGTGCCGGTGCATTTGTCCTCATAGAGATTCTGCATCAGCCGTTCCAGCTCCGTCATACGCGCCGCTGCCGCTTTCAGCTCCTGCTCATAGGAGATGACGCGGCTGCGGCTTTCCTTTTCCTTCATACGGCTGATCTGCTCGGCAAGGCGCTCGCCGTCGCACTCGACGAAGCGCGCCTTTTCCCGGATGTCCGTCAGCACCAGCTCCTCCAGCACATTCTCATAGATGGAGTGGATGGTACAGGCGCTTTTGCCGCTTCTGGCATAGTTGCCGCAGATAAAGGCACTGTATCGTCCAGGCGTACCGTCTTTGTAGGTGAATTTCTCGATGTGATTACGCATCTTAAAACCACAGTCAGCACAATAAACAAGGCCGGTGAAGATACTTCGGATGCCGTCCGTAGGCGGCGTCTTACGGACTTTCTTTTTGTCGATGCTGACCACGGTATCCCATACCTCGCGGGAAATGATGGGTTCGTGGGTTCCCTCCACCCGTATCCATTCCTCCTCCGGCTTGCCCACGAGCTTGCGGGACTTATAGGAAAGTGTGCCGGTTTTGCCCTGCACCATGTTCCCGATATAGACCTCGCTGCGGATGAGGGCTTTGACGGTGGTTTCCGCCCACTTGTGGTTGACGTTGCGCGGGTCGCTGCGCCCCTTGCGCTGATAGTAGAGCGCACCGGGCGGCAGAACGCCCTCCTCGTTGAGCGTGACGGCGATGGCACGGAAGCCCATGCCGGAGGCGCGCATGGCGAAGATGCGGCGCACGGTAGGGGCGGTCTCCTCGTCGATGACGAGGTGGTGCTTATCCTCCGGGTCGCGCTTGTAGCCGTAGGCGGGGTAGGTTCCCATGAACTTGCCGCTTTCCGCGCAGGCCCGCTTGACCGCCTTGACCTTCTTGGAGGTGTCCCGGCTGTAAAACTCGTTAAATAAGTTCAAGAAGCACATAACGTCGGTGCTGCCGTTGTCACTCATGGTGTCGATGCCGTTGTTCAGCGCGATAAAACGGCAGCCCAGCGAGGGGAACAGGTAGTCCGTGTACTGTCCGAACTCGATGTAGTTACGCCCAAAGCGCGATAGGTCTTTTACCAGAATGAGGTTGATTTTCTTGGCTTTTGCATCTTCGATGAGGCGTTTGACGCCGGGCCGGTCGAAATTCGTACCTGAGTACCCGTCGTCACAGTACACCGCGATCTCGTTCCAGCCCCGCTGACGCACATAGCTTTGCAGCAGGAGCTTCTGATTTTCAATGGATACGGACTCCCCGTCGCGCTCATCGTCGTTGCTGAGCCTGCAATAGATGCCTACGTTGTATGTCTTTTCGATCATCTGTATTTTACCTCCCGATTCTCTGCGATTCATACATCCGTGCGGCGTGATGGCTCTCGCAGGTTTTCCCTGCAAGAATATGATACCGGGGATACCATCTTCGCGCAAGGATGCCGCCGCAGGGAGGCTGATTGTCTGTCAGGATGCGTGACAGGGCTGCGCGGCCGCGGGAGCGTCCAGCTCTGTCATGGCGCGGCGCACCGCAAGCTGCTCCAGCGTCCTGCCAAGGTCCTTTTCGCCGGAAAACACGCTTGTCACGCGATAGAGGGTCTTGCCGATCCTGACCTCCTTATAAGAGGCGACCGGCTCTTTGGGGATGGCTTGCTTCTGCATAAACGCACCTCCGATTTATCATGTAAGTCCCGCTGCCACGATATGACAGCGGGGCTTGTTCGTATTCGTTCCGGCAGAGCAGCCGCGCCGGAGGGATTGCTGTCATGTTGCATGATACTGCACCGGCGCGGCTGTCTGCGTATGTTGTGTCATGTAGTTTTGTTCCGCCGTATTTGTCACAGCCCCCGGCGCGAGGCATATATCGCCTCTGGGACCGGTATCAGCCGCCTTTGGCAAGGCTGTCCCATTCCCGCAGCGCCGTGGCTTGTAAGGCTCACGAGCGCCGCAGGAATCCCCCTCAAGTCAGTGGGAGGCCGTAGCTGGGGTTGCGTATCGCCCGCGCTGTCATCGCGCCCGATGCTGCCACGCATCGGGTCAAAGGCCGCGTAGATCGCTCGGACAGCCGCCCGTCCCGAAGGATGGGAGGTCTGTCGTCATGGCGGCGCACCTTTTGTCGCTTGGCTTTTCAGCCGCGCGGGGTCTGTGCTGATGCCGGTGTATATTCCGTTTTCAAGGAACAGAGGCGAGAAAGAAGAATATCCCTCTCATATACCTCAAGAAAAAACGGGCTTTTTATAACCCCCTCAGTCGAAATTTCTCAGGGTTTTTTTCAAAAAGGAAATTCCCTTGCGAATGGACTTATACACGGCGGGCTGGGTTGTGTTTTCTTTTGCAGCAATTTGAGATTGGGAAGTCCCGTCGATAACGTGTGCAAGCAAGCGTCGCTTCTGTGTGGGCGTGAGCTGTGCCAATGCCTCGCGCATCGTCCGTTCCAACTCCATGCGTTCCAAAGCTGCGTCCGGCTGCTCCGGCTTGACAAGTGCATCTGCTTCAATTCCGTCGCCGACATCCAGCGAATAGAACGCCTTGTTGTCGCGGATGTACTGCGCGTAGTTGATCTGAAGCCGCTTTTCATCCTCCAGGAACGAAGCAACCTCATCTGAGACCTCCAGAAACACATCTGTGCTGTAGAATGGATAGTAATCCCGCAAATTGATTATCTTCATTGCCTACCTCCGATTTCGATTGTTGTAGATTGGAGAATCGAAATCAGAGGGCGGCGACCTGCACCGCTGTTGAATCGGTCGTATATAATCGCCTAAGCAAACAAGCTCTTTTTCTCCTTCACACGAAGGAGGGGTGGAGCAGAGCGCATAAAAAGAGAGTTGCGGCTCACCTATATGAGCGCAACTCACAATATAAGGGCTGTTTCCAGTCCCTCGCCTAAAGTGTTCTCTTGGATTCTTGAATCTTCTGAAGAAGATTCTTTTATACAGCCCTCTTTCTCGTCATAGTGGTCATCTCCTTCCCGGAAATGAGCTATACATCACTTTACATGATTTGCATGGTGATTTATATGAGCCAAAGCGCACCATATAATATCATCGAGGTGATGTGTAATGAATAATTTGCTGGACTCGTTTGCATCAGCTATGCGAAGTGCCAGGATCAAACGTGGACTGACACAGCGCGCTTTAGCAGAGCGATTGAATATGAGTGTCCGTACAATCATCGAAATAGAGCGGTGTAGAAGCAGCCCGAAGTTTGAAACTGTTATGCTGTTGGCACGAGAACTCAATGTCAGCTTAGACGCCATTGTTTTTCAGAACATACCCACAAGTAATGTCTCAAAGAGCGTTATTGATTTCTTTGCAGGAAAGAGTGAATCTGAAATTCAGAAGTATATTGCCCTAATGACGGTTTTCCCTCGCAGCAGTTCGTCCAGAGCTTTCTGTATCAGGTATTCATTTTCCGCGTCAGCAAATGCGGTAGCTTCATCCAACAGCACCACAGGGGCGTTCTTCAAGATTGCGCGGGCAAGGGCGATACGCTGCATTTCACCACCGGAAAGATAAATCCCCTTTGTCCCGATCACCGTGTCTGCGCCTTGTGGCAGCTTTTCCAAAATATCGTCACACTGTGCCAGATGGAGGGCTTGCAAAACATCCTCACGCGAGGCATCCGGGTTGAAAACAGCGACATTTTCCATAATCGACATCTTAAATAAATTCGTGTCCTGAAATACAATGCTGACCTGCTCCATCCAATACTTATAGTCCATTTCTCGTACATCCACTCCGCCGACCCGGATAACGCCCTCATCGACATCCCAAAATCTCGCAATCAGATTTGCAACGGTGCTTTTTCCGCCGCCAGATTCCCCGACCAGCGCAGTAATCGTACCCTCCGGCACATCTAAAGAAACATCGTCCAGAGCTTTTCCGGCAGCATCCTCATAAGAAAACGAAACATGGTCAAGGGATATATCATAACCCTTTGGAAGTTGCGGCGTTTTCGTTTCCGGCAGGGGCTTTTCCCTCAAAATCTGATCGATTGTGTCCAATGACGCCTGGGAGATCATCAGATTGGATGAGCTGTTCATAATACGTGCTAAGATCGTTACGACGGTAGGAATAAGAACCGCAAAGAACAGAAAACTCAATACCGTTTTTTCAGGGTTGCTGCCTGCGTTAAACAGGATGATCCCGCCGGGAATCAGGAAAAAGAAGATACCGTTAATTGCGGCATGGTAAGCGCTGTCTGTATTCTGCATGGAGAGCGCGTATTTCAGCAAATAATCGCCGTACTCTTTTACCGCAGCTTTATAGCGTTGGAAAGAATTGGCTGTTTGCCGGAACACCTTTACAACAGCAATACCCCTGACGTATTCCGTAACGGCATTGCTAATGTCCTCGGCAGATTTCTGATATTGCTTAGCAAAGCCTTCGCTTTCATCCTTCAGCATATAATAAAGGATACCAAAACCAACCAGGATCGGGATCAGGCAGATTAAAGACAGCCGCCAGTCGTACACAAACATAAAAACAAGAAAAGCAACCGGCAACGCAACAGCTCCTGCAAAGTCTGGAATCTGATGTGCGATCAGCGTTTCCAGATTGTCCGAGTTCTTTTCAATAATTTTTCGTTGTTTCCCGCTGGGATTTGTCGTGTGATACCCCAAAGGCAGATTCCCAATGTGTCGGACAATCTGAATCCGCAGTTTTGCAACCGTATTGAACGCGGTAATGTGGGAAAACAGCAATGCCATCCCATATAATCCAAACGACGTAAGGATCAAAAATACAGCGCGCCAGCCCATATCAACCATATAGGTCTGATCCAGCGAATGAATATTACCAAGAGACTGAACAATCTCCTTTGCAACGTTATATACGCACACAAAGGCATATAGGTTGATGACCGAGGAAACAGCAGATAATATAATGGCGATGACCATTGTGATTTTGAACATGCCCATATGCTGAAACAGACGCCCCAGCACCCCTTTTTCTTTCCTGCTTTCTTTCATACCGTCAACTCCTTGATCTTACATATTGGTTAGACAACGCTAACTATAGAGCCAAAATATTTGCCCCTTCCGATGCATTTGAAACGGTGTTTCAAATGCAATTATACAGCTTACACCGTTCATTGTCAAGCTGTTTTTTCTTGACATGCTGCATCCTGTCGTATAAAATGAAAACAAGGTTTCAATCTTTCGGAAAGAGAGGATTCACATGAAACGAATTGCCGGTGTGTCAGAACGCTTATTAGAGTGTGCCAAAAGTGAATTTTTAGATAAGGGGTTTCAGGCCGCATCCATACGGGAGATTGCCAAAAAAGCAGAAACCAGCGCCCGCGCTGTCTATACGCGCTTTCCCAATAAAGAGGGACTTTTTGACGCAATTGTTTCGCCCGTTTCAGACGGGCTTATCGAACTATATCAGAACTATGCGGATCAGTTTTGGTCAAAGGATGTAGGGTCGGAAGAAGCAGATGACGTTTCATTTGATGATACTGCAATCTATGTTGACATGATCGACTATATTTATGATCATAAAGATGAGTTCCTGTTGATGCAAACCTCCTTAGAGGGCAAATGGCATACGGCGCTGATTGAGGATTTGACTGACAAGAACCTTTCCTATATCTCCATATGGCCAGAACCAGCAGGGGGTGCTGGGAACGAAAAAGAATTGATGATAAAAGTGCTGCATATGCTGACCAATTCCTTTTACGCATCTATGTTTGAACCTCTCCGCCACGACATGAACCGCAGGGAAGCACGTTTTTATATTGAGACGCTATGTTCCTTTTTTGTCGCAGGAATTAATCGTCTGTTGAAAAAGTAATGATGCTTTTAAAATGTCAAGATAGCAGTGTTATTTTAAGCCCAAATTTACAAACGTAGCAAACGTGGCAAGCAGGGCAAAGAGGTACCCACTTTGCTTTTCGGGCAATTTCCGCCGCCGCGAAAACTGCCCTCTGCTTGTCAGGGGCAGCGCCCCTGAAACCCTTTGAACACACATAAATGTGTGGCTGCGCGTTTCTGCGAAACGCTTAGGAGCGTGACCGTTATTGCCGGTCATGCTCCTTTTTCTTCTCCTCCTCGCGCTCGTTTTTGCCCAGCATACGATCCACGTTCTGCTTGTGGAGCAGCAGCTCGCGCATCTCATCGCGCGAACGCCGGTATTCGGCATACGCCGCCTTTTTCTCCGATAGCAGCTTGGCGTATTCCTCCTGCAAGCTCTTGACGGAGGGCAGCTTTTTGACGCCCAGCTCGTCAAAGGCTTTCTTCGCCGCCTTGTGCAGCAGGATGTCGCCCTCATGCTCCGCGAGATACTTTTTCGAGTAACCGGCCTTGCGGTAGCCCGCGTAAACGTCGCGGGTCTTGGCGTAGTTGATGATATGCGTTTTCAGCACGGCGATCTCCGCCATGCGCGTTTCCGCCGCCTTGATCTGCGCGGACAGCGCGTGAAACTGCTCCGTCGCAGCGGCAGCTTTTTCTTCCAATTCCGCGTAATCCAGCAGCCCATGCTCCCGCAGATAATTGTAGGTCTGCGCCATCTGCTTGACGTTGAACACCTTTGCCCAGCGCTCGTAACCGCCGCCCTTCCCGGCTTGCAGCTTCGCCTCGATGTCGATGAGCAGCGTATTCTTTTTCCGCGTGGCCTGCGTCCGTTTTTTGCGCGGCGTATGCTCCTTTTTCCCGGCAAGGACAGCGCACAGCGCGTCCTCCGTATAGCCGTCGATGGAGGAAAGACGGACAAAGCCCTTTTTGCCGGGGTGGCGCAGGGACAGCGTATTCCCGCGCCGTCTGACCTCACATCCGCTGTCGCGCAGCAGCTTCAAAAGCGCGTCAAAGCTGTCGGGCTTCTGCAAAAGCGCCGCGTCGATGAGGCCGCAGAGCAGCTCCCTATGGGTGGGCTTCGCCTTGTCGCCCAGCCACTTGCCGTAGTGATTTTTCCCGCGCTTCGGATCGGCGATTACGGAAAGCCGGTGCTCGGTGCAGATGGCGTCGCTGAGCCTTGCCACCGCCCTGCCAGAGCCGAGGAAATCGCGGAACTTATGCTTGCAGTCCAGCGTGGTGGAGTTCCAGATGATGTGATTGTGAATGTGCTTTTTGTCGGTGTGCGTGGCAACGAAAAAGGCATGTCTGCCTTTCAGAAACCGCTCGGCAAACTCATAGCCCACACGGTTTGCGTCCTCCGGCGTGATCTCTCCGGGCTTAAAGGACTGGCGCACCTGATAGGCGATCACGTCATGCCGCTGCTCCCGCCCTGTGACGGTCTGGTACTGGCGCTTGGAGTAAAGAAACTCCGCGTCGGCGGTTTTCGGGTCGCATTCGTAGGCGGAGATCAGCTCGCCGCCCTGTGTCTTGTCTGGATTCTTGGAGTAGTCGATGCGGTCGGTCAGGCAGTCGGCAATCGTCTTGCCCTGATTAACGTGCATGGAAATGATGCGTGTGGTCGCCATGGGGCGCGGCCTCCTTTCGGTGGGATGGATTTGCAACTTTTTTCTGAACAATGCGCCGCTCCGATTGTAAAAGCGCCTAACAGGTGTTATACTATGCAAAAGGAGCGTGGAGTGTATGAGCTTTGCAGACGCTATTATCAAGCTGCGCAGCGAGCGCAGGATTTCGCAAAAAGAGCTTGCGGAGGATTTGAATGTGAGCTGCGCAACGGTAAACCGTTGGGAGAACGGAAGAACCGTTCCGAATAAGATGACGATGTTCGTTATACGGGAATACTGCAAACGCCATGGGGTAGCATTTGCCTATGATGAGGAACAGAAACGGGGTGACGCGGGATGAATCTCGGCAGAGAAACCGAAACGCTTGAATTTAAGAAGTCCACCGGAGAGCTGAAGGAAGGGATCGTTTCCATCGGCGCGATCCTCAACAAGCATCAGAAGGGCGAGCTGTATTTCGGGGTCAGGCCGGACGGTACGCCCATCGGGCAGGAAATCTCCGAAAAAACGCTGCGGGACATCAGTCAGGCAATCTCCAATCATATCGAGCCGCAGATTTTTCCTGAGATACAGACCGTGCGCATCGACGGGAAAGAGTGCATCCTTGTCCGCTTTGAGGGTTACAATACGCCATACTTTGCGTATGATGTTGCCCGCATCCGCGTTGCGGACGAGGACAAGGTGCTGTCCCAGCAGGAGCTTGTGGCCTACCTGAGAAAGCAGGACGGCGCAGAGGATGCATGGGAACGGCGCGTGTCAAACTTTCTTGTGGAGCAGGTAGACGGAAAGCTGGTCGAGCGGTATATTGAGCGCGGGCATGAGGCAAAGCGCATTGAATTTGAATATGCGGATAAGACCTCTGCGCTGAATAAGCTGCTGCTGACCGAGGGAGAGCATCTGCTGAACGCGGGCATGGTGCTGTTCTGCGAGAGTATGTACGCAGAGCTGCAAATGGCGATCTTCGCGGGAACGGAGCGGCTGACGTTTCTGGACATCCAGCGTCATCGCGGAACGGTGTTTGAGCTGGTGGCGCTTGCCGAAAAATACATCATGAGCAATATCCACTGGCGCGTTCATTTTGACGGCTCGTTGCAGCGCAAGGAGATTCCCGAAATCCCTGCCGACGCCATCCGCGAGGCTCTGATTAACTCCTTCTGTCATAAGGACTACGGCGCTTGTCAGAGCAACGAGGTCGCCATCTACAAAGACCGTGTTGAGATATATAATCCGGGCAGCTTCCCGGAGGGCTACAAGCCGGAGGACTTCATCAGCGGCGATGAGCGCCCCGTGCGCAGAAATCCGCTGATTACCTCCATCCTCTACTACTCAAAGGATGTGGAGAGCTTCGGCACAGGCTTGAAGCGGATTGCCGACGCCTGCAACGAAGCAAATTGCCGGTTTGCGTTTAAGATTATGAAGTCAGGGTTCGTTGTTGTGTTCTTCCGCAGTGAAAGTCACGACGCACAAGATAACGCACAAGTCGGCGCACAAGATGCCGCACAAGTCGGTATCAGAGATAAGATTTTGGCCTGCTGCCAAGAGCCGCGTTCCAGAACCGAGATCGCCGCATACTGCGGATATAAAAGCGTCCGCAGCCTTATGCAATCCCATTTGAAGCCCCTGCTGGAAAGCGGGCAGCTTCGCATGACCATTCCCGACAAGCCCAACAGCCGCAATCAAAAATATGTTGCGGTCAAACCGGAGGAATGATATGTTCACCTATATTTCCATTGAAGAATTTGCGGACGGCGTAGTAAAAAACAACAAGGACGCCAACCGCAGGGAGCAGATCGCGGCACTGCGGGAATCCCTTGCCGCCAAGAAAAACGGCGCAAGATGCATGATCTGCGGCGCGCCCATCTGGGCGGCCGGCAGCGCCATCACGGGGACGAATATGTGCTTCACCTGCACCACCGGAGAGGCCGACGACAGTGAGGATTACGAGATCGAATAAAACGAAAAGCGCGGGGCGATATGCTCAATGTCACTAAGTTAGTGGCGAAGTCAGCGAGAGCATTTCTGTAAGAATGAGTGCATCCCCGTGTGGGATGCACTTTTTCTGCAAAAAGGCATGCCAAACAAGCGGATCAAAAGATCCTGAAGCAAACTGCCAAACAAGGCGTCTTTATTCTTGTACCTTGTGTAGATTGCTCCCGTGGTGACGCCGGCTTTTTCAGCGATTTTGTGCAGAGAGGCTTTCTGAAAACCGTAAGCAAGAAACTCGGAATATGCAGCCTGAATGATTCCGTCATCCAGGGAATGATCCTTGTTTGCCATGTCTTCACCTCCCTATACAACGATAACAGCGTTATTGATAACGGCGTTATTATAGCACGCTTTTCACTGCTTGTCAATGAGAATTCATAAAAGATGCAACAACAAATCTCGTCTCGTTTTGATTTTTTATAAAATCAAAAAACAGAGGGCTGTCTGAACCCGTTAGACAGAATATTATACCATCTTACAGATGAAAGCATTTATTGATATTTGTTTTTATGCGCTATATCACTTTGGCAACGATTTACCCATCGGCTTTTATCCCACCTTAAAACTTGAAGGTCATCCGTCCGTCGGTGCGGACAGTTACCGTGTCAATGACGGTTACTGCGGGAATTTATCTCTGTGCAAGCAGAAATGAAAAAGCGGAGCAACATCGTAGTCAGACCTGAC
>OIYO01000958.1_pt1 | contig 19137 bp, 16 predicted proteins | sample 1588191 | NCBI WGS metagenome assembly OIYO01 (sample SAMN03283275) | human gut metagenome | biome: human-associated habitat; material: feces | host: Homo sapiens | place: Peru | collected 2012 | reverse complement strand
TTACTCCTTTCGAGGCTTCATTAAAGTCTATCAAGATGTATGAGCGATATTCCTTCTGAGCGAATTCTTCCACAATAGTAGACTTGCCTATACGCCTCGCTCCCTCTAAAAGCAATGCAGTTTTGCCTTTAGAAGTCTCTTTCCATTCCTTTAGTTTCGAATAGATTTTACGCTTGAATATTATATCTGCCATTATTCCCTTTTTGCCCACAAAATTACATGAAAAAAGCCTAATACCAAAATTTATTTTGCCAAAACACCGCCTAATACCAAAATCTTTTTTGCGTATTTACACCCTAATACCAAAATCTTTTCTACTGATTTACACCCTGACACCAAAATTTTGAGTCTTTGGAATGAACGATATAATCCAATAACACCTTGGCATCTATAGACTTACGTTTGTATTTTATTGACAGATGAAGATGTGGGGCTGTGGAGCGACCAGAGGAACCAGTAATGGCGATTGGAGAACCTGCCTGGACAGGTCTACCTTGTGGAACGAGAATGTGCGAGAGATGGCAGTAGCTGATGGTATAGTTACCATGACGAAGAGTAATGAAATTGCCGGAACGTTTGTCATTGCCGATGCGTTCTACAATACCATCAAGTATGGCATAACAAGGTTCATAGTTGGCACGCAGGTCAATACCGTTATGAAACTTTCTCTTGGCAGTGAATGGATCATTGCGGTAGCCATATGGTGACGTAATATAGATATTTTGAAGAGGAAACGAGATTTGTGAGCTTGCAGTAGCAGGCTTATTTGTTGTAAAATCATTGGTAGCTGTCGAGTCAATGACCGGTGGCAGCTTAATAGAAGAGGTATCACGAGAAAGTGGTGCCTCTTTTTTTGTCTGTGGTGTTATTACCTTAACCTTGTAACGATGATTATGATTATCTACGGAGTAGAACTGAGCGTGAACTGTTGTAGAAACAGAGAGTCCGACAGCAGTTATGAAGACCAATAAAAACTTTTTCATGTAGACAAAAGTAGTATTAGGAAAAGGAAAGGCAAAACTGCGAAGATTGAAGGAACGAAAATATAACATCAAATAAGAATCAAGTATGATTATTCACTGATTATCATACTTGAATTATAAATTAGCATAAATGTAAGCTCCAAGAATGAGCGATATTCTTGTAATGACCGCATTCCAATATAATTTTGCTGATGTGTGGCGTGTATTTGCGTTGAAGGCAAAAGGCTGCACAGTTGGAAATCAATAAATACAATCAAATATGAAAGCAAGAATAGAAGAACATGAAGTGCCGTATGAGACACTTGCCAAGTACGGATTGACACGAGAAATGATTGAAGACCTGCCCATGCGTGTATTAGAAGACATTGGTCAGGGAAGACGTTCGCCAGTACTGCCCATACAGGTGGAAGATGAAAATGAGAATGTAATCAAGAGCCGTACACGTTTCGCTTTTGTACGCATGGAAGATGGTAAGGTAGACGTAATGTTCTATCCAGTACTGAGCCAAGCACCTTTGGAGCAATACGACCAGGAACAACAGAAGCAGTTGCTGTCAGGAAAAGCCATCCTTGCAGACATGATGATGGACGGAAAACAGAGCAAAGCATTCGTCCAGTTGGATGCAGAGACCAACCAAGTGATGTATGCCCCCACACCAGTCATTGGGCGCAACCTGCAAGTACTGTCAGGAGAAATGCACCTGAGTTCAGCAGAAGTAAAAGTCATCCAGCATGGTGAACCGCTTACATTCGTAATGGACGAAGACCCCGTGACAGTTGGCATTGATCTGAATGAAAGCACAGGTATCAGACTATGCCAAGGTGATGACCGGAAATGGCAAGAGCAGACCAAAAGAGAATGGGATAAATACACATTCGGATGTTATGGCTGTTGGGTGATGGGCGAAGACGGTAATCTGGACTATGTCAGTGAGGATGATTATACGGAAGAGTTGTGGAATGAGTTGTCACGCAAACGAGAGGGACATATTGCGAGAGTGGGACATCATTAAGAAATGGGGCCTTGGGGGATGTGTTGCAGGGTGGGCTTAGACAAAAACCTGATGTTGAGTGGAAGTTAAACAAAAACCGAAAAAAACTCCGCATCTGTTTTCCGAGTCTTCGACTTGCTTTTCATTCATACAAAGCCTTACGAGAACAAGTTCTCGACTGCTTTATATGAATGTAAAGCTGTGGCACGATGTGCCACTCGGAAAACAGATGCGGCGATAAACAGAATAAAAACCGTTGGTGCACACAAATTGCGCATTGAGAATCATACATCGTAAACAGAATAAAAACAGTTGAGGGCTTGTTAAGCATAGGCCTTTCTGAGCCTATTTAAGCCGACTAAGCCGTGGCGGACGGACAGACTTAGAATATAAAAGACAAAATCAGAATACAAGAAGAATGGCAAAGAACAAATATTATCCAGAGGAAGTACTGGTAGAAAAAGTTCAGAAAGGAGAATATGGTTGGTTGGATTATGTCAACCATTACTCAGAGGAATGGCAGGAAGAATATACACAGTACTGCTTAAACAAGGGATTGTGCATCTGCGAGGACAGTGCGAGACAGTTTGTAGCATATAAAGACAAATTGTTGGAAGAAGCACTGAAGCGAGGGGATGCGTAGAAGTATCACTAAAAACACGAGAAAAGAATGGCGATAAGAAAACAATTGAATCCAAGGCATATGGACTTGTCCCCAGAGTTGCGTGATCTGCTTATGCGCAATGGTATGCAAGCGCACATCATTGCCGATGGCAATGGGTATCAGTTGGCAGTGCAGGGACATGACAGTCCGTTGCTCACCTACAGACTCACCGAGAAGCAAATGCTTGCATTGACAGACTGGGGAACCAGCTATGCCAACAAGACAGCCTATAATACCTTCACGAGTGTTGTAGGCAATGACTTTTATCTGCCTAAAAACTTCGTGCATGCCCGTAATGCCAACGGACGTGTAGCAATGGGACTACATGGGTATCGTGTAGGAATTGGTGAGTATGGACGAACAGGAGGGTATTGTATGCACCCTCCTCACTTTTTGGGATGGACACCGAGAATGCAGGATGGCTGGCATCTCCGAAGAGTTGGCGGTCAACTTTTCTATCCGCAAGCCCCAATGGTGTCAGAGCGTTGGGACAGAAGAATGAATCCAGGCGAACTGCAATCAGGCGGTTATGGGTTCTATTATAAGGGACAGGCACAACAGCCAGTTGTAAGTCAAGATGTACTGCAAAATCTGCAAGCAGTGGTAACACCAGTAGTAAGCAGACCAAGAAGTAATGAACCAGCCAAACCCTACAAGGAGTTGATAACATCCCCAGTCTATTTCTCCAACGAGAAATGGCAGGAATGTCTTTCATCGCATGGTATCATCATTGATGAGCAGAGCAAAACGCTTACCATCCAGTCAAAAGCCACGAATGTAGATATGGTGTATGACTTGAAAGAAGACGAGCTGAAAGCGTTGACCAACAACTCAATCAAGCAAATGCCAATAGACAAACGACTGGACATACTGAACAATGTTATCAAAGATGACTTTGCAGACAAGGTTACCATGGATATGCTGAACAGCAAAGAGCGCATCAACATAGGATTGCGTCCAGAAGTGCAGCAAGAAATGGAGCAACGACAGCAACCAGTCGTTGAAGCCGGACAAGACGAAGAACTGACTGTGGAGCGAGAACCACAGATTCATGGTGACGCATCGGTAAACGGACAAGATCTGAACCTATTGGACGAAAGTAAAGGTTGGTACCGAGAAGTAAAGAATGGACGTGAGGTGCAAGTGGACGAAATATATGTCGAAAAGATACAGAATACAGAAGCACCAGTTGCAGCAAGCGAGCAAGCAAAAGAGCAGGGACAATCAGCAAAGCAACAAGAAAAGGGCGATGTGAAATATCGCATGACAGCCATTATCAACGGAGAATCCATCAGTCATGAAATAAGCCAGAAACAATATGACAAGTTCATGGCAGTGGATGACTATCACCGTATGAAGCTCTTTTCCAACATATTTAAGGAAGTGGACATGAAGTCACGTCCTGAAGCCAGCACTGGATTGGGAACCAAAATCTTTGCAGCTTTGGCAGCAGGAGCCGTAGTAACATCAGAAGTAGCGCATGGAATGAGCCATCATCCCCATCCTGAAATCTATGTAGATTGCACGGAAGGAAGACATCCCCCACGCCCCTACTTCAAGCCCGGAGTAGACATGCCCAATGAGGTGGCAGCGAGAAATTTTGAAGCACAGATGAATCAGGAAATAACAGAAATACGACGAGGATATTAATGAACGGAGATTTGACATACAATGACTTCTTGCAGCGATTGCGCATACAAGACGTGCTCGTTGATGCAGGTTATCACCTGAATAAACGAGATGGATTGCGCTATCCGTCGTATGTGCGGACAGACAGTGACGGAAGGCGTGTGCATGGGGATAAATTTCTGGTGACACCCAACGGTCAATGCTGTTTCCAGCCACCACATCAGAAACTGTATAATGTAATCTCCTTCATCAAGGAACATCCAGAAAAATTTGACGAATATCGAGCAGGAATGTCCACGGACAGATTGGTAAACTTGGTATGCAACCGCTTGTTGAACAATCCAGTGCAAGAGCACTACAACCCGATATTGGCACCAAAAGCAACAAGTAATCAATTCTCATTAAAAGACTATGATTTGTTGAAGTTTGACACTGGAGATAGAAACACCCAAAAGCCATTCTATTTCTACTTCAAGCCAAGAGGTATAGACCTGTATACACAGTATGCCTTTAACAAGCACTTCGTTCTTGCGACCAAACACAGGAACGACGGACTGAAATATACCAATTTGGCTTTTCCGTTGACCAAGCCGGGAGACAATACCATTGTCGGACTGGAAGAACGCGGTCGTCCAAGAATGGATGGAAGCAGCACATATAAAGGCAAGGCCGAGGGCAGCAATGGAAGTGAAGGTCTGTGGATAGCCAACTTGAAGAACGAACCTTTGGATCGTGTAGGTGGTGTCGGATGGTTTGAGAGCGCCTATGATGCAATGTCATTTTATCAGATACACCGTGAGGCAATAAAGCAAAATCCCGAGCTATCACGTAAGGGCATATACGTATCTACTGGCGGTTCACCAACCAAAGGACAAATAAAAGGAATGTTGGAAGCCACACCGCAAGCTCAACATTATCTATGCTTTGATAACGATAAGGCAGGACGTGAATTTGTGGAGCTATTCAAACAAATTGCGAAAGAGCAAGGTATAAATCCAGACAACGTTAGAGTCATGCCAATCCCCATGTGGGCCAAAGATTGGAATGATGTGTTGTTGGACAAACCAAGTGAGGAGCATATCAAATCACTGGAAGGAGAATTCGAACCATTGGGAGTACCAGACGAAAGAAAACCAGGAGGAATGAGGAGGTAAAAATGAGAAGAATTATATTGGTGATGGGAATAGCTCTGGGAACAGCCATGAATGGAAAGGCACAGATAACTGCATCAAATCCATTGGAATGGATGGCACTGGCAGAGGGTAATGAACTGTTGGAAAAGCAGATAGACAGTCAGATCAATGGTCAGAAGAAAACAGCCATATTACAGAATACCATTGCAGCCGAGTTCAATCAAATGCACAAATGGCAGAAACAATACAACAGCTATTTGAAAGACATCAGCGGTTACGCCTCTTCGTTGAAAGCCTGTACCCATCTATATGATGACGGAGTGAGAATCTTCATCACTTTGGGCAAGTTGCGCAAAGCCATCAACAATAATCCGCAAGGCATTGTTGCGAGTATGTCAATGAACAACCTGTATATTGAGACAGCTACAGAATTGGTATCAGTCTTTACCTTGCTGAACGATGCCGTATCGCAAGGAGGTAACGAGAACATGATAACAGGAGCTGACCGAAGCAAGACCCTTTGGGCTTTGAACGACAAACTCAGCAGTTTCAGTAAGAAACTCCATCGGTTGTATCTGAGCATACGCTACTATACATTCAATGACGTATGGAATAATGCTACGGCAGGAATGATAGACAGAAACAATGCAGAAGTTGCAAGGCAAGCAATGGGACGATGGCGAAGAGCAGCACAAGTGACAGGAGAATAAGAGCCCTTTGTAGGAATAAGCCTTATTGAGCCTTTTTAGGCAGACTGATTCATAGAGTGTAATTGGCGGTTTGTAGGTGAATGAGCCTTTCTAAGCCTCTTTATGCCGACTAAGCCATTGATGAAAAAATTTATGCAATGAACAGAATTGGACGGATAAGTAAGATAGGACAAATACAATGTTGTACAAAAGAGCAATGGAATAAATGGGAGTTGTAAAATATATAGGAGCTGTGGTGATAGTGATGCTACTGAGCATTGACAAAACCTATGCCCAATCAGACCCGACGTTGACGGGAATGATATTGATGTACACCAACAAAGCAGAGAAACAGTTGAAGAACCAAGAACAAGTGATGTTGATGATGACCACAGGGCATATCTGGACAAAGGAAGAAGTGAAGGCAACCACAGACTTGCATCGAGAGTTCAACAACTACCTTGACTCGTTTCGTTCGATTGTATGTTATGCAGCGCAGGTATACGGATTCTATCATGAGGTGACGCAGCTCACAAATAACATGGGTGGACTAATCAAGCAACTGGATGCCCATCCGAGTAATGGATTGGCCGTAGCGTTATCCACCAAGCGCAATAAAATCTATCGTGAGTTGATACTGAACAGCGTAGAAATCGTAAATGACATACGAACAGTATGTCTGTCAAAGAATAAGATGACAGAGAAAGAACGTATGGAAGTAGTGTTTGGAATTCGTCCGAAATTGAAAGTGATGAACAAGAAACTGCAACGACTGACAAAAGCTGTGAAGTACACAAGTATGGGTGATATATGGTTGGAGATAGACGAAGGATCAAAGCCACAAAAAGCCAACAAACAAGAAATCGTGAATGCTGCAAAAAGAAGATGGAAACAAGCCGGACGAAACGTGATGCCGTAGCAATAAGCCGGATTATGCCTCTTTTAGCCTTTCTAAGTTGAGGATGAAGGTAGGCATAGTAAGTTTCGTAGGAAATTGTAAGGCTATCAATAGTAGGTCGGATAAGGCAGATATGAGGCCAAATAAATAATGAAATAACAAAAAACGATAGAATATGTCATTTTGGAGTAAACTATTAACAGTAGGTGGCAAGGCATTGGGAGCTGCAAAGACTGGAGCGAAAGCCTCTGCAAAGTCTATAGGCAATTCTGTGATTCATCCGTCACAAACCCTGAACCACGCTGGCAAAGCGGTAAAGACAGCTACTGTAGGAGGAGCTGTAGGATATGTCGGTTGGGAAAAACTCACCACAGACAAGAGTGTGACACGCATTGTAAGTGATGCCGTTATCGGAGAAGAAGCAACCAACGCCATTGCAGGGACAGCCAGCGATGTAAAGGAATTGAAAGACAAGGCAGGAGAAGCGGTAGACAGCATGAACAATGCCATGGGCGACATCAACAGCAAGTGGAGCGGCATGAGCAAGTTCTTCCGCAATATCTTCAATGGAAACGGACTGGATATGTTCGGCAGTTTCTTCAGTAACCTCGGCAAAGGCAAAGTGTCGGGATTGAGTCTGGCGGGACTGGTGGCAGCAGCTTATCTCATCTTTGGTCGTTTCGGATGGTTGGGTAAAATAGCAGGAACCATGCTCGGCATGATGTTGGTGGGCAATAATGCCAACCTCAATCATATGATGGGAAGTGGTAGCGCAGGAGAAAGGCGTAGTGCAGCAGTGGCTACTGCCGAAGACACACAAGTAAGAGGAATGAGAAGATAACAGAAAAATATGCAATATACAGAAGAAATGATATTACAATCCAAGAGCGGATATTGTATGCCGTTTGAGGAGCAGCCTGGTAAAGAAGTGGCAATGACATTGGGATATGGAGAACAGACACATCCATCTACAGGAGAAAAGTTCTTTCATCACGGACTGGACTTTATGGTCAACCATTATCCTCTGTCCGCAGTGGCAAGTGGCACCATATCGGGAGTAGGCAGTGACAGCATACACGGCATCTACCAAACGATACGATATGGTAAATACGAGGTGACCTACGGACACCTTGCCAATGTGTATGCCAACTTCGGAGACCCAGTAGTAGCAGGACAAGCAGTAAGCCTGAGCAGCGACCGATTGCATATCAGTGTAAAATTCGACGGAGAGGAGCTGAATCCGTTGGAATTCCTGACCATGCTTTATGGCAATATTAAAGCATTGAAACATCAAGGAAGGATCGGGGCGATAGACATTGACGATTTTGCCATGAACATCGCCACACAATATGACAACGACAGAGAAGAAATCGAGTCATTGATGCTGCGTTATCTGCCTTTATATATGGATGACCTACGGCATGGACAATACGCATTGTCGCCCCATCGGGAACAATCGCTTCGTAATATTTTCTCGTTGGGAGCCATGAAACGCTACTTCTTTGAGGTTATGCCAAGCATGAGCAATCCGTTGGGTATCAGTCATAGAAGTGTACCATTGGCATGTAAGGTACAGAATCTCCTAATTGGGGATTTTCTTGACTATTTGGCGTTGCGCCACAATGTGTTCCTATCCACATTGAATGAAGCATCAAAAAAAAAGTCCACAGCGACCTCCTGAGCAGTAGTGGAGTCGTCGATCCATTAATGAATTTGGAAGTGGACATTCAGAGCTTCGACATACCGAGGATAGTCAGCGTATACCCCGACCGCGCAGGAGTAAGATGGTGGACCAAAGCCTGGTTCAACAATCATGAGAACGGAGAGAGTTCTGTGGAGATAGAACGTCAGCAAGCCATTCTATTTATTCTTGACCGCATAGAGAAAGACGAGTGGCTAACTGAATATTTCCCAAAGCAGATGGAAGTATACCATCATGCGATAGAGCAGACCAAAGAGCAACTGTTGAACCAAACCCTGTAAGTAACAAAGCAATGAGCATAAAGAACAGCAAACGATTTGCGGAGATAGAATATAGTCTGCAACATTACTTTGAAGGCAGTGTCTTGTCTGTAATGAAACAAGTCAGAAAGACATTGAACGACAAGCAAGTCAAGGAACTGGCAGACTACCAGCGTAGTCCGGCAGGTATCATGGCATCATCCAATCCTATGTTGATAGACATGGGTTGGCAAGCAATGCGCACAGCTGGCGAGTGGAACAGCAAGACCACCGAGGACTATCTCAAGATGTGCAATGAGAAAATGCAAAACGACAAAGCGATGCAGCGTGACTTCGCATTGTTGTCAGCAGAATGGCGTAAGGCCATGGTGGAACAAATCGGACGTACAAAATACGATGCACTATCCAAACAAATAGGATGCGATTTGGCATATGCATATATCGGTCAGCGAATGGAAGACCTGATGATCAACAAATTGGTTGTGGATGACATCCCCAAATCATCGATGGAATACATCATGCGAAAGGCAGCCAAGCAAAGTATCTGGGGATTTACTGAGGAATTGATGAAGTCCCCATTAACCAAAGAGATTGAGGCAAGAAGCGAGAAAGCCTATAAGCCAAGTACCACAGAGAAAGTTACGGGACGAGTGGCAGGTTCTGCAGTAGATGCCGTATCGATGGGAGCTTTTAATGGTTGGACAACCTTCGCCAAGTTCGTTGGCTGCGATGTAGCATTAGGATATGCCTTAGACAAAACCGTTGGCAGTACAGAGCACCGCAAGGAGCAAGTAATGGAGCTAAGCATCAGCAAAGGAATCTTTGGCAGTAACAGCAATGTCTTCAACGGCTTTCGCAAACATGCCAATGAACTTGAAGAATCTGGAGGTTTCCTGCAAACGCTTAACGGACAGTTATCACATAAAATCAAGTTACCAACAAAAAAATACAAGCCTGTGACATGGACAACAAACAGCAATAACAAATCCCCTTTTCCTGTGTTTACACCCAATACGGACTTTCTGAAGCCCAAAGACATACGTAAGGATCCAAAATACAAGGACGTTCCGTTGATTGTAGCACCAGGAAAGGAGGATGACTATCTGAAGGAAAAAGCTCAGCAAGAAGCGGCAAAACAAAAAGAGGCAGAGCGCAAAAATACGGAAAGAGAACAGGGAACTGACAGTTCTGGAGAAGCACAATCTGTTGACGCATCATCAGATGAGGAACAAGCCAATCAGTTGCAGCAAACCAATGAAAACGGATGGGAAGGCCTGTTGGCAAATTTCGGGTTAGACGGTTTCGGCGACATCACCCATAACCTTGGCTATGTGCTCGCCATGTTGCCAGATATGTTAGTAGGATTGCTTACTGGCAAGACGAAGTCCTTGAACATGGACAACAGCATGATACCATTGGCAAGTATTGTGGCAGGAATGTTCGTGAAGAATCCGATACTTAAAATGATATTGATAGGTATGGGAGGAGCCAATCTGATAAATAAAGCCGGGCATGAAGCATTGGAGAGGAAAGCCAATGAAGGCGTAGTGCCAGATAGATATGCAGCAAGCAATCGACAAGTCGCATACAGGCAATATGCAGACGAGCCATTGAATCCACGTTTAAGCAATCCAGTGCTAAAAGGCAGTTGTTTGATAGTACATATCGACCGGGTGCCCTGTACCATTCAATTGCCACAAACCGTGGTGGATGCATATCAGGTAGGGGCGTTGCCGCTGAATACCCTTGCCAATGCAATACTTGCAAAAAATGAGCAAATGCAATCTGTGGCCATGCAGCAGTATGAGAATGGTCGTGAGGAGCGTGAGACAGTCAGCAGATCAAGAGGAATACAATAAGAATATAATAAAAGCACAATATGAAAGACAAGAGTCAGGCAGAAAAGACAGCAGCAGAGAGACAAGTGGAATTACTCTCTACGGCGTTGGGCAGTGCGCCATCAGCAAACGGATATTGGTTGAACGCATCGGGTAAGACCTATCCAAGTTTCTATCCCAAGGGATTGACAGTAAGTCCGTTCAATGCATTGATCATGTCATTGCATTCGGACAAGTCTGGTAGTAAGACCAACCTTTTTATGCCTTTCAGTGAGGCAAAAAGACAAGGAGTGGCGGTAAGGGAGCATGAACGAGGAGTACCATTCCTTTTCTATAATTGGAACCAATACGTCAATCGTAACAATCCGAAGGATATTATCAGCCGAAACGACTATCAGGCATTGGATGCAGAACAGCAAAAGCAATATAAAGGTGTGCACAATCGAGAGATACGCACACTGTTTTGTATTGACCAGACCACAATGCCATTTGCCAATGAGAAAGAATACAAAAAACTGTTGGCAGATTATGGCACAGCTGAGGAGCGAGGTTTGGGAGAAGGAACTGAGCGAGCCATGCATGTTCGCTTCAATGACTTCCTATTGAAAATGCGTGATAATCTGGTACCCATACGTACGGACGGCAGCGGTATCGCACATTATGACACGGAAAAGGATGCAGTGTATATGCCACGCCAAAAGGACTTTGAGCATTACAATGACTATGTGCAAGAAACATTGCGCCAGATTGTCTCTGCCACAGGACATCAGCAGCGGTTGGCACGTGAAGGCATGGTGATGAAGAACGGTATCGCGCCATCGGAAGATGCCGTGCGAATGGAACGACTGACCACAGAAGTAGCTTCGGGTGTAAAAATGTTGGAGTTGGGACTGCCAGCGCGATTGTCGGAAGAAGGCTTGCGACAGACAGATTACTGGGTTCGTGAGTTGAAAGAAAATCCCTGCCTGATAGATGCTGTAGAGAGTGATGTAAACAATGCCCTTTTAGTAATGCGCAAGGCAGAGCAAGGAGAAAAGATAGAATACTCCACCATGCGCAATCAGCGAGAGACCAAAGAACTGATGGACCAGTTGCCTAAACACTATCTCATAGCGGATGAAATCAAACAGCATCCCGACAAAGACAACAAGACCATCGTATTGGTCATCGACAAGGAGAAAAAGACAGCCGACGTGGTTATGCCGTCAGGAGCCTCATTAGAAGTAAACAATGAGATACAGGGCATGAGCAAGCAACGCATCCAGAAAGCATTGGAACGTGAAGGCATCGAAACCGTACGCTTCTTCAATCCTGACGGAGCATTGGGGTATCGCCCCGATGACAGTTACTTTGCGAACAAGCAAGTGGACATCGCCCGACTGAAAAATTGGTCGTTAGAACATCTATCCACATTAGATGCCAGTCCTGCTGTAGAGCGAGCCAAGGATGTTGGGTTCAGTCAAGTACAGATGATACAAGACGATAAAAACCGTTGGGCATTGTATATCAAACCCGAGGGACAGAACGGATATAGCATATATCCAGACAAGGCAGACATCAACCAGTTCTTTAGTACACTGAAGCAGTCGATGGACAATTTTGAAGCAGTAAAGATGGAGTTGGCAAACAAGTATCACCACCGTGCAGCCGTACAACCTGACTTGAAAGTGGACCTGTTCGGGAGCAATGACCAGGACATTGATATGAATCGCATAGAACGTGTATGCGTATTCAAAACCAAAGAAAATGGCATTCTTTGTTCAGCAACCATCGACGGAGAGAAGATGAAGCCCAGATGCATTACCCCACAGCAATGGCAGCGGTTATGGGTAGCAGAAGACAGAAACTGCTATAAAACCCATTTGGCAGCGACCCTATTTGCTGACGTGCTGAAAGCAGGAGAAAAACAAGAACAGACATCATCGGAGAAACAGGAAGTGGAGACCGAGGTGAAGCAGGAACAGCAAGGAACCACAGAGAAGCACGAAGAGGAACACCGGGAATATCACGAGGAAGAAGACAAACAAGACAAATCCGAGGAGAAAGCCAAGGAGGAAAAAGCTGCTGAGGAAAAGAAAGCACAAGATGCGCAACGCAAGAAAGAGCAAAAACCATCTGGCATAAAAAAGCAATGGGATGACTTGAAAGCCAAGCACCCGGATGCATTATTGTTGTTCCGCATTGGTGATTTCTATGAGATGTACAATCAAGATGCACGCAAAGGGTCTGAGATATTAGGAATCACGCTGACCAAACGAGCAAGCGGCAATATCAAAGAAATGGCAGGCTTTCCATACCATGCCCTTGACACCTACCTGCCCAAACTGATACAAGAAGGACAACGAGTAGCCATCTGCGATATGTTGGAAGAGCCCAAACGGCACAAGCAGGAGGAAGTGAAAGAGTTGGTAGAACCATCGAGAGGAATGAAGCGGTAGGTATACCAATGAGATTAAGTACAGTAAAAGGATAACAAAAAGTAGTAAGAACAATGAGCAAGAACCAATCATACGCCGACCAATATGCAGAGGCGGCTATGGAACAGATGAAGCGTTATGGCATTCCTGCCTCCGTTACCTTAGCGCAAGGCATATTGGAAAGCAGTAATGGAGAGAGTGAACTATCACGATTAGGGAATAATCACTTTGGCATCAAAGCAACAGCTTCGTGGTTGAAGAACGGAGGTGAATATTTGATATATACGGATGATAAGCCCAATGAAAAGTTTTGCAAATACAGTTCTGTGGCAGACAGCTACGAGCATCATTCCAAGTTCCTCGCAAACAATCAGCGTTATGCCAAGTGCTTTCAGCTGTCACCAGATGACTATAAGGGTTGGACTAAAGGGATTGCCAAAGCCGGGTACGCATCAGGTATGGGGTATGCAACAGATTTGCAGGACATCATTGAACTGAATGGACTACAGAAGTATGACCAACAAGTGATGAGCGAGATGAAGGCGCAAGGGAAGTCATTTGGAGTGGAGAACAATCCAAGACAAGCAGCAAGCGAAGAACAAGTACAAGACAAACGACCAAATGGCAAGTATTCATTCCCTTTGCTCCGTGAAACCTATCTATTCATCACTTCTCCGTTCGGTATGCGTCAAGATCCGATGGACAAGAGCAAGCAGCAAATGCATAAAGGCATAGACATCCGTTGTAAGCATGATGCCGTATTAGCAACCGAGAATGGCGGTAAGGTGGTAGCCGTCAACCAAAATGTGAATACTGCAGGAGGAAAAAGTATCACGGTGGAATACAATCGTGAGGACGGCAGCAAGGTGCAAACCACCTATATGCATTTGTCGGAGGTAAATGCAAAAGTGGGCGATGCCGTGTCAGCTGGACAAAAGATAGGTGTGACTGGCAATACTGGAACAAGAACCACTGGAGAGCATCTGCATTTTGGCGTGAAGACAATTGCCACAGACGGCACAAGTAGGGACGTGGATCCTGCGAGTTATCTGGCAGAAATCGCACAAAAAGGCAACATCAAACAGCAAGCCTTGTATAATGGCAACGACCTGTTAGCAAAATACAAAACCGATGTACCAAGCAATACAGAATGTATGTCACCAGATGCATGGATGAAGAAGTTGCTGTCGTCTGAAGATAGCGGTGTAGGATTACCAGTTGGCAGTGACCCTATCTTGGAAATGGCAATGACGGCTTTCTCATCGTTGATGATATTGGCTGTGAAAATAGACAACAAAGAAGCCGAGGAACAGAAGGCAGCTATCAGTCAATCAGTCAGTGAACGGTCTGTAGATTTGACATCACTGGTATTAGGCATGAAAACGTGCAGTCTGAGTATTGGTGACAATGGTCGTGCGATACTGACGGCAGACAATGGCAATGTCAAAGTAAGCCGTGAACTGACATCAGCAGAATTGAGCCGACTATCCGCCACCTTGAACAACCAAGAATTGAGCGAAGATACCAAACGGTTGCGAGTAGCAGGAATGGCGAACAGCATTGTCATCAGTCAACAGGCTTCGCAAAATTTTGAGCAAGGAATGCAGGAACAGCATGGACGCAACGAAAGCATGCACAGATAAACAAGAAAGTTTGATGATTGAGATAACTTTTAAAAAAGTATAAAACTATGATGAAATGTAATGTAACTATTTGCGGTGTGGTGAGCAAAGCAGCCACATGTCGCACGAATAAAGAAGGAAAGCCATTCGTAACTTTTAGTGTTGCAGTGGTCATCCATGCCAAGAACGGAATCAATAAAACAATTGAAGTTAGCGTGTTGAAGGATGGAACACTGACGGAAGTAGGCAATATTGTGACGGGACAGCGCATAGAAGCAGTCGGTGTGCTTATCCCCAGGAAACATGGTGAGAACATGTATTACAATATGAATGCAACAGCTGTCAATACCGATACGACAGTAAAGGAAGACAGCATTTTAGGACAGTTGGAGTTCCGTGGAAAGATAGGTAAAACCATAGACGAGAAAAAGAGCAAGAAGGGTGAGGCATACCAAATGTTTTCAGCTTATTCAGCGACTAAATCAGAAAACGGTTTTGAATATATCTGGGTACGACTTGTCCGTTTCAATAAGGAGCGTGAGGCGTGGTTAGTACCGGGATGCCGAATAACGGCTAAGGGCGAACTGGAGTTATCACTCTATAACTACCGACTCACATTCTCATGTAAAGTGGACGAATTGGCGGAATACGTACCACAGCCGTATAACCCTAATGCTTGATGTTGATGGCAAGATACAACAAACCAACCAGTGATGGTCCGAGCGGTGAGGAAAAAGCTTTGGATCTATTTGCTGAGATGATGATAGAAAAAATCCAAAGCATTGACAAAGACTGGAAAAAACCTTGGTTTACAGATGGTGCACTGCAATGGCCGAAGAACCTTAATGGCAGAGATTATAACGGTATGAACGCGCTAATGTTGCTCATCCAATGCGAGAAACAAGGTTGGAAGATACCCCGTTTCTGTACATTCGACTGTGTGCAGCGGTTGAACAATACGGAGAAAAAGGATGCCAACGGAGAGGCGTTGCCACGTGTGTCTGTGCTGAAGAATGAGAAATCGTTTCCTGTTTTCATAACTACATTTACCTGCGTTGATAAGGACACCAGGGAACGCATCAAATATGATGACTACCGTCAACTGTCGGAAGAAATGCGGAAGCAGTACAATGTATATCCGAAACTACAAGTCTATAGAGTCTTCAATGTACAGCAAACCAACTTGCAGGAAGCTCGTCCCGAGATGTGGGCAAAGTTGGAAACAGAGTATCTAAAACCGGAGCAGGAACAAGGCGAACAATTCTCATTCGCTCCTATCGATGCAATGATCAAGGACAACCGCTGGATTTGTCCCATCAAGCCACAATATGGAAACAATGCATATTTCTCAATTAGCAAGAATATGATTGTAGTGCCAGAGAAGCAACAGTTTGTGGATGGAGAATCGTTCTATGGAACCTTGTTTCATGAGATGGCACACTCGACTGGACATGAGACAGTACTCGACCGTTTCAAACCTACAACATTCGGTTCATCTGAGTATGCACGTGAGGAACTGGTGGCTGAATTAGGCAGTGCGCTTGTCGCCCAAAGATATGGAATGGCAAAACATATCAAAGAAGACAGTGCGGCTTATTTGAAATCATGGTTGCAGAGTCTGAAGGAGTCTCCACAGTTCATCAAGACCACGCTGCTTGATGTGAAGAAAGCGACATCAATCATCAATCAACATATTGATAAGATGTCGCTCGAACTGGAAGAAGCACAAACGGAGGATGTTGTAAAAGAAGCAGACCAGAAAGTTGCAGATAATAGGACTGTTACACCATATTACGCTTCTGTTGCCTATCTGCAGAGTACCGATGACACAAGTGTATTGGATAGTTTGAAAGATATAGGTGACTATGACCGTCTGCTGCAAGAGGCAAAGGAATATGACCAAGGCGATGCCATTGATTTGGAACACACGTATAAGAGTGCCTTGCAAAACCGTGGTGACGATGTACTGGTGGAGGATGCCGACTATGCCGTGGTGTATAATGGTAGTGTTGGCGGCACCTATGAGGTAATGCGCAAGGTGACAGAGGAAGATGTTCGTGACAGTATTACTCGATACGGATTGCCTTCTGAGGCATCAAAGGAGGTGGAAGAAGTGGGCAAGGCAATGATTGCCGAAGACTTTTCCGACTTGGCGAAGCGCAAGGCACCTGTCTTTGAAATGCCGAGTGGTGATGTGCTGCATCTGCAATACGACCGTGAGCACGACAGTTTTGAGGTCGGAACAGTAACCAATGCCGGGTTGGCAGTGCAGCATATTCTTAGCTACGACCACAGCTTGTCACTTGCAGACAATATCGAGGATGTGTATAATACGCTTTGTGAGTTGCCAGACTATCAGTTACAAGAGGAAAACGCGGAAGAAGAAAATGTAGCAAAGGCTACGTTCCGCAGATAAGAGAAGTCAGCCGTAGGGAGAAGTTATTGTCCTCTCCTTACGGCTGGCTTTTGTTTGGTCTAAGCGTTGAAAGCGTTACTGAGTGCCGTGTGCAACTGATAGACCATATTCTCAGCAGCGTTCATGTCCGCTACGATGTCGGCTATGTGATATGGCGCACCGTTATGTCCGTGTCCGTCTTCGCCAATCCACAGGTAGGCTTCGTAATCCGGGTCGTAGTCTTGGTAATAGTCAAAGATATTCTCCAAAAGCATATCGGGGTCATTGTCAAAAGTGTTGGCTGAGAAAGAGAAATCCTGTCCTTGGGGCGTGAACTTTGCAAAATTGAAAGTGATGCGTAATTCATTCTGCTCCTCGATAGTGACAGCCCAACCTTCTTTTTCGGCTACACTGATAACCATGTCTTGTATCTTTTCCATATTGTGATAGTTTTTGTGCCGTAGACTGGTTTGAGCAGCCTACGGCAGATGTTACAAATTAGTTCTTTTGGGGCTTTGAGTAAAGGCGATGAAGAAAGCTACGCAATTCATTGTCTTGTATGTTCTTCAGTTTGGTTGGTGTAAAACCTTTTACCTGACATACATGGAACTTGTCATTAATCCCATACTTGGTGCCATCAATCTCTATTTTCTCCAATTCGTTTGCTGATACATAGCCGTATTCCGTTTCGCACAATCCGCATACAATAGTGAATAACATAAAGTCATTTCCTTCAGTCTGTCCTTCAAGAACAAACCATCTGATGCGTCCTATGGTAAATACAGCCACACAAATAGCGTCTTTGCCTTTTTCCTCTTGAGAGTAAAGAGGAAAGTTTTTTATTGCCTCCATAAACTGAGGCGTAATCAGTTTGTTCGTCATATCAATACTATTTTGCTTGTTCATAAATATTCGGTTCGCTTGTCACGTTGTAGATATAATCACCACAACGTACCAACAATGCGTCCTTGCCATAATAAAGGCTTTTCATGCATTTCACACTGCCTGTCTTGTGGAAATTAGGGAAACGGCAGATGTCAAACCGCTTGCCTTGTTCTTTTGTCAGTCTTTTTACTTTCATATCCGTTTGAATTGAATTTTATTTTCTTCCCTTTGATTGAAGCCTTTCAGCTTCGCTTGTCGGGAACTTGATTTTTCGTGCATTTCTAAACTGCATGACAAAAGTGATAAGGCAAGCAAATGACAAGGAATTGAACGGAATACCCAATATCTTTGATTTGGGAAGGTGCCGTTCCATTCCGAAGTGCTTAGCCCAAAGGCGATGCTTGACGTTCACTCAATGCAGTAACTTTGCAAAGAAAAATGATGGGCTGACAAGTGTAAGTGAACAAAGGATACAACCACTCCAATAATGTTGCGTGCAATCATTAGGCTATATATAGACAAACAGTTTAATGATTAGAAATGGAAAGAAAAACGACATTTGTAGCCATAGAGAATGATGGACAGAAGCGAACAATTGAGAATTGGAAGAAGGCAGACATACTGCTGTTACTGGAAGCACTGAGAGTAAAGACTCAAGACCTGTATGTATTCATGCAGGATTGTGTGACAAAAGGCTATCGGCAAATGAACCTTGTCGGTATTCAGTGTGAGGAACCGCCACCATTGGGGCATTATTGTACAAGCAAGAAGAAAACACCAACATTCAAATCATCACTCAACGATGGGCAATTAGAGATATTGGTACAAATGCTTGATGACATGATGGTATTTGCCCATCCAATTACGCTGACCAAAGAAGTGTTGGGGGCATTCTTCAGATGCGAGCAGACAGAATTGAAAGTGCGTAACTTGCGGTTGTTGTGTGCTGTAATGCAAGCCTTGTCCAATTACGGATACATCGGAAAGTATTGGCAAGCTCCCATATACAAGCACAAGCTGCTTAGGGCATA